>Ga0209345_10000266_pt1 | contig 69425 bp, 75 predicted proteins | sample Cruoilmetagenom7_FD_187294 | JGI IMG/M metagenome (GOLD analysis project Ga0209345, IMG submission 187294) | Oil polluted marine microbial communities from Coal Oil Point, Santa Barbara, California, USA - Sample 7 (SPAdes) (version 2) | ecosystem: Environmental > Aquatic > Marine > Oil seeps ... | reverse complement strand
CATAGCCTTTGAAATCGCCAAAATATTTGGTGATTGCAGCGGTCAGCGTGGTTTTACCGTGGTCAACGTGGCCGATTGTGCCGATGTTAACGTGCGGTTTATTGCGTTCAAACTTTTCCTTAGCCATCTGATTAGGCGCCTCATATCTGGGGGGCCGACAGGCCCAGTTCACATGAGCGGGGATTTATTTAGTTTGCGACTAAAAATCAAGCCCAGATTGCTGTGGCTCAGTTGTTTGCGCTCTCTGTTGTAGTCACGTCATCCAAATGCTCTGGCAGAGGCGGCAAACCGAACCACTCGGGATTTTCCAGCAAGTATCGCTGGATCATCCTTGCGGCGTTGTTTGACAGGTTTTTTATCTGCGTGGCTTTAGAATTGGTTAGACCTGACCCCAAAATAAACGTGTTCTTTTCCGAACGCTCAAATATGGTCAGCTGTTTGGGCTCAACCGTCAGTTTTTCACCACTCGCATCGTCCCAGACATTAACGGTGATAATCAAAATAGATTTGGGAGATGCAACCAACGGAATACCCGGAAACGCCAGAACATAGGCGTCAACATGGGTACCAATGTGATAGTACTTGTCACCATCATAACGGCTAAAACGCGCCTCCATGGCTGTACTCAGGGCAGCCTCCCAAACATCGGCGCTTGCATCGCGCGACAGCGGACCTTTCTGCGCCTTGTCCGCCACAATGATGCTATGCCCCAACAGGAAATTTCCCATCGGCACCGGAGGTTCTGACAAATCATCCTTGCTGGTGCAGGCCCCAAGAAGGCCCAGCACACAGATTAGCACCGTCACGCGAAATGCAGAAAACAACGACATCCAAAGATTCCCCAAAATACACACTGCGCTTGGAATATAGCAGCATCCAGAGATGCGCAATCATCAGGAATTGCCAATCTGGTGCAGCCCTCTATAATTCGGCCTATCATGCCTGTCCAAATCCAATCTGAGCCCGTCAAAGTTCCGCTGGTGACAGAGCCTTGGGGGATTTTCCGCTCGCTTATGACGGCGCGCCGCAATGTGCTGGAAATTCTGCCCGATCTCGCCACCCGCCAACCGATGGTCTCGGGCAAGACCGGCAAGCGCTGGCACATGGTGATGGACCCGGCAGCCTTGCGCCATATTCTAAAGGACGGGCTGCGCAACTATCCAAAATCCGATGTCACCAAAAACATCCTGCGCCCCGCCATTGGTGACAGCCTGTTTATTGCCGAAGGGGCGCATTGGCACTGGCAACGCCGCGCCGCCGCCCCTGCGTTTTCGTGGCGCAATATCAGCAATCTTGCCCCTGTCATGAGCCTTGCGGCGGATCACGCCACCGACCGGCTGATGGCCACCAAAGACCAACCCGTTGATCTTTACGACGAAATGACCGCAACCACCTTCGAGGTCATTTCCGACGTCACCTTTTCCGATGACAAGGGTTTTGATCGCGCCGAAATCCACAGGGCCATCGACAGTTACATCGACCAAGCCGCCAAAATCTCGTTGTTGGATATTCTTGGTGTCCCCGAATGGGTGCCGCGCCCCTCGCGGATGTTGCCCTCAAGCGCGATGAAGCAAATGAAACAAGTGGCGGATCAGGCGATTGCCAATCGCATCAAACCCCGCGCCATTCCTGATCTGCTGGACCTGTTGCTGGCGGGTGTTGACCCCGAAACCAAACGCCAGATGAACACGGCCGAGCTACGTGACAATCTGCTGACCTTTATCGTGGCGGGGCATGAAACCACTGCACTCACGCTGGCTTGGGCGCTGTATCTATGTGCCTTTGACCAAACCGTTCAGGTCCGCGCCCGTGATGAGGCGCAAGCGGTTTTAAACGGCCGCACCGCCACCGCAGATGACCTGCCCGCCCTACCACACATCCGGCAAATCATCGATGAAACCCTGCGCCTTTATCCGCCCGCCTCGATACTGTCGCGTACGGCTCAAGCCCCCGACACCCTGTGCGACCGCGAGGTTCGCACCGGCGATACAGTGACGCTGCCGATCTATGCGCTGCATCGAAATCATCTGCTGTGGGACAACCCTGATGCGTTCAACCCCGACCGCTTTGTCGATCCAACCAAAATCGACCCGTTCGCTTACCTACCCTTTGGCGCGGGGCCAAGGGTGTGTATTGGCTCGGGTTTTGCCATTCAAGAAGCGGTGATTATCCTTGCCACCCTGCTGTCGCGGTTTCGGTTCACCCAAATTGCAGGCCGAGACCCGAAACCCGTAATGATCCTGACGTTACGCCCCGAAGGCGGGGTTTGGCTAAAGGCTGAGCGGCTCTGATATCGCCTCGGCAAACTCGGCGATAAACCCACGCAGCCGGACGTCGTTTTCAGGTGTCCGCAAAAACGCCGCCACTTCATCAGGCGACTTTGAAATTAGCGGGAACCGCAGGAATATCTGTTCCTGAAACGCGCAAGTTACCGTGCCTAGAACCAACCGCAAAGACGCGAGCATGTCATCGCCGCGGTGTGATCCATGGATCAGTGCGACCGGTTTGCCGATGATCACCTCGCCCGAAACCAACCAGTCGATGGCATTTTTCAAACCGCCCGGAATGGCATGCACATACTCGGGGCTGGAAATGACCAGCCCATCTGCCTGATCTATGGATTTGATGAAATTAGCCACAACAGGCGGCGTTCTGATCCCTTCCAGATCAGGTGAAAACACTGGCAACTGGTGCAACGCGTGGAACACCTCGATCTCCACAGGACTCACCTCGGCCAGCGCACGCAACAATGCTGTATTGGTCGAATCTATCCGCGTGCTGCCGGAAATTGCCAGTAGTTTCATGCATCCCCTAACGGTCTAGGTAAACAGGTTATCCCTAGGAAACCCGCGCGGGGCCATCCGGCCAGCGCTGGCGCGTTTGCCAGTCCACTCCGTCAGCTCGGTTTCGGTGCGGGTGCGCCCGGCGGGGTCAAGCCAGCTTAGCCCCTCGGCCATCACAAAGGTCGTGGCGTCACTCAGCCCGCCGTCTTTGTATTTCTGCAATCGCACGCCTTTGCCACGGCCCATTTCGGGCAACTCGGCCAGCGGGAACACCAGAACCTTGCGGTTTTGGCCAACGCAAGCGATGTGATCGCCCACCACCGGATGACACACAAGTGCGCGCACATCGCCGCGCACGTTCAGCACTTGTTTGCCTGTCCGAGTTTGGGCCAACACGTCATCCTCGCCCACCACAAACCCGTCACCAGCCGTCGAGGCCACCAGCAATTTGCGCGCCGGCACATGAATAAACAGATCAATGATTTCGGCCTCATTCGGCAGGTCCACCATCAGGCGCAAAGGTTCGCCCATGCCGCGACCACCGGGCAGGTTGGCGGCGGACATTGTGTAAAACCGCCCGTTGCTGCCAAATACCAATAAACGATCCGTGGTTTCGGCGTGGAACATAAACCGCGCCTCATCGCCGTCCTTGAATTTCAACTCGCGGGACAGATCAACGTGACCCGACATCGCCCTGATCCAGCCCATTTTGGAACAAACAACCGTGATTGGCTCGCGATCAATCATCGCCTCGATCGGCACATCCTCAACTTCGCCCGCCACGGCAAACAGGGTGCGCCGCGCGCCACCCTCATAGTCACGGCCAAATTGTTTGCGGGTCTCGCGCAACTGTTCGGAAATCCGCGCCCATTGCAAATCATCACTTTCCAGCAAATCCTCAAGCGCGGCCCGCTCGATCATCAGCGCGTCACGCTCGCGCACCAACTCGATTTCCTCAAGACGGCGCAAGGACCGCAGGCGCATGTTCAAGATTGCGTCAGCCTGAACTTCCGACAGCGACGGCTCCTCGTCGTCACCAACTGGTCCGCGTCCAACAAACGGCGAAACGTAATCCGCCTCGGATGTGGCACGCCCGCGCGGGGCCGACCAATCCTCATACATCAAACCGCGTTTGGGGTCGTCATCGTAGCGGATAATATCAATCACCCGATCCAGATTGAGGAAGGCAATGATAAAGCCTTCCAACACTTCCAAACGGTGATCAATTTTGTCCAACCGGTGCTGGCTACGGCGCAGCAACACATCACGGCGGTGATCCAAAAAGGCACGCAGCACTTCTTTCAAGCTGCAAACCTTGGGGGTCAATCCGTCAATCAGCACGTTCATGTTCATGCTAAACCGAACCTCTAGATCGGATTGGCGAAACAACATGCCCATCAACACATCAGGGTCCACGTTTTTGCTGCGTGGCTCCAACACCAGCCGGATGTCGTCAGCGCTCTCGTCACGCACATCCCCCAGAATGGGCAGCTTTTTCAACTGGATCAGCTCGGCCAGTTTTTCAATCAACTTGGATTTCTGCACCTGATACGGAATTTCAGTGACAACGACCTGCCACTGGCCACGACCCAAATCCTCAACCACATAATTACTACGCAACCGGAACGCTCCGCGGCCCGTGCGGTAGGCCTCCAGAATATTCTCGCGCGGTTCAACGATGGTGCCGCCAGTGGGAAAATCCGGGCCGGGGATGTAATCCAGCAAGGTTTCGTCACGCATATTTGGCGTCTTGATCATATGCAAACAGGCGTTGCACAATTCTTCTACGTTATGCGGCGGAATATTGGTCGCCATGCCAACCGCAATACCGGTCGACCCATTGGCCAAAAGATTGGGAAAGGACGCGGGCAACACGACGGGTTCCGTCAGGGTGCCATCGTAGTTTTCACGAAAATCAACGGCGTTTTCGGACAAACCCTCCAGCAACGCCTCAGCCGCCGCAGTCATCCGCGCCTCGGTATATCGGGCTGCCGCCGGATTATCACCGTCGATATTGCCGAAATTCCCTTGGCCATCGACCAACGGATAGCGCACATTGAAATCCTGCGCCAAACGCGCCATCGCGTCATAAATCGCGGCATCCCCATGCGGGTGATAGTTGCCCATCACATCGCCGGAAATCTTGGCTGATTTACGAAATCCACCCGTCGCGTTCAGTTTCAATTCGCGCATCGCATATAAAATACGCCGATGCACAGGTTTTAGCCCATCACGCGCATCCGGCAACGCCCGATGCATGATGGTCGACAGCGCATAGGTCAAATACCGATCACCCAACGCACGACGCAGGGGTTCAGTTACTTCACCTGGGGATTTATCATCTGAACTCGTATCACTCATACCGCCCGTGATAACCGCGCCACACCGTCAGGACAAGAAACAAAGGGAACTTTACGCACGACATATTTTTCCTATAATAGGTGACTCGATAATAACGAGTTTTCGGGGCCTGCCAGCCTCTTGGGGTAGATAAATGATACGGTTAACATTATTTTTAAGTGGCTCAATTTGGGCCGCGATGGCCTTCGCGCCAGACTTGGACGAACCGGTGTTCACCGAAATGGTCGCCGAGGTTGCACCCGAACCCGTCGAAGAATCGGAACCTGAGGTCACGCGCACGTCCCTGATCAGCCCTGTCGAAGTCGTAGCCACACCACAGCCCGCACCAAAACCCGTCGAAGTCGTTTCCATCCCTGAACCCGCGCCTGAAATCGCAGCCGAGCCCGAGCGCATCATCTGGTACGTCACCGGATCGCGCGTCAATGTGCGCGAAGGACCATCAACCAATTATTCCGTTATGGGCAGCGTGGTTTATGGCGAGGCCGCCGAGATCGTTTCGGACCCTGACGCGGATTGGGTTAAAATCCGCATTGAGGGCGACGGTGTTGAAGGCTTTATCATGAAGCGTTTCATGACCGAAGATGATCCGCTGGGCTAAGCCCCGAAAGCCCACTCCAAAACGTTCCCTATTTCCGTTTCATCAGGCTTGTTTCCCTGAATGATTTTCGATTCTGGAAAGACCCACCAAACTAGTTTAGGTGTTTCAGAAAAGGGCGCTGCAATGACACAAAAAACCATCCTTATCACAGGATGCTCCTCTGGCATCGGCTATGACGCAGCACACACGTTGCACACCCGCGGCTGGCGGGTTTTTGCGACCTGCCGACAGGAAAAGGATTGCGAACGGTTACGTGGTGAGGGGCTTGAAAGCTTCACCCTCGACTACGCCGATGAGGCCTCAATCAAATCCGCCGTGGCTCACGTAATGGAACGGACCGGCGGCACGCTGGATGCGCTTTATAACAACGGTGGTTACGCGCTGCCCGGCGCTGTTGAAGATATTCCGCGCGACGCCCTGCGCGCCATTTTCGAAACCAATGTGTTCGGATACTATGACCTGATCAACCAGATCATCCCCGTGATGCGGGCGCAGGGGCACGGGCGGATCATCAACTGCTCGTCCGTTTTGGGCTTTGCCGCCCTGCCGTTTCGTGGCGCGTATGTCTCAACCAAATTCGCGCTTGAGGGTCTGACAGACTCGTTGCGCCTTGAAATGCACGACCAGCCGATTGACGTGAGCCTGATTGAACCCGGCCCGATCACCAGTAACATCCGCACCAATGCCCAGCCCCAGTTCGAGAAATGGGTTGATTGGCAGGGCCCCGCATTGCGCAAACTCTATGAAAGCCGGCTGCGCCCGCGCCTCTATAACGAAAACAAAGCACCAGACATGTTCGAGCGGCCGCCTTCGGCCGTCACCAAGAAACTGATCCACGCGCTGGAATCCAAGCGGCCAAAACCGCGCTATTATGTCACCGTGCCGACCCATTTGTCTGGTATTATGCGTCGTATTCTACCGACACGCGCCTTTGACTGGATCTTGCTCAAAGCGCAATAACGTTCATAAGGAAATGCTCATGCTTAATGACCCCCTCTTTTTGATTGTCGGCGCGGCCTGTCTGGTTGTGGTGTTCATTCTGGCGCTTGGCATCGGTGGATTTGCCAAGGGCGGCGAATTTAATCGCAAACACGCCAACCGATTGATGCGCTATCGCATCTATGCCCAAGCCATCGCAGTTGCATTGCTGTTGCTGTTCCTATTTTTCCGCAGCACGGGGGGCTAATCCATGGTCGTTCTGAACAAGATCTACACAAAAACTGGTGACGGTGGCGACACCGCCCTTGGCAATGGGGCACGGGTTTCCAAAACATCAAAGCGCGTTTCGGCCTACGGCACCGTGGATGAGACCAACGCCACCGTCGGCCTTGCACGATTGCATGCAAACGGCGACATGGACACCAAGTTGGCCGCAATCCAGAATGACCTGTTTGATCTGGGTGCCGACCTGTGTCGCCCGGAAATGGACAAAGACGCCGATGCCGAATATCCGCCATTGCGCCTTGCCGATACCCAAGTCACACGACTTGAGGATGAGATCGACGCGATGAACGCCAATCTGGCCACGCTGCGCTCGTTCGTCTTACCCGGCGGTAGCGCTCTGGCCGCCCATTTGCACCTGTGTCGCACCGTTTCACGCCGCGCTGAACGGCTGTCGGTTGAACTATCAGGCGACGAAACCATCAACCCCGCGACAGTGAAATACCTGAACCGCTTGTCGGATTGGTTCTTTGTCGCCAGCCGCGTTGCCAACGAAAACGGGACCAAGGATGTGCTCTGGGTGCCCGGCGCAAACCGATAATAGCGCTAACGCGGCGTCGACATCGTAATTCATGTCGATTTTGCCCTGTTTTCCCGCCGCGCTGTCGGCTAACACATCTGAGAGAAGTTGAAAGAATCCCCGGTTTTCGGGACAATTTAGGAGAGATACGCTGATGAAGGTGCTTGTACCCGTCAAACGCGTGATCGACTACAACGTGAAAGTACGCGTCAAAGCGGACGGCACGGGTGTTGATCTCGCCAATGTTAAAATGTCGATGAACCCATTTGATGAAATTGCTGTCGAACAGGCAATCCGCCTGCGCGAAGCCGGCAAAGTCGAAGAAGTTGTGGTCGTTTCCATCGGTGTGAAACAATCCCAAGAAACCTTGCGCACCGCACTGGCCATGGGTGCTGACCGCGCCATATTGGTTGTGGCTGCCGAGGATGTTCATCACGATGTTGAGCCATTGGCCGTTGCCAAAATCCTCAAAGCTATCGTGAACGAAGAAGCCCCCGGACTGGTTCTGGCTGGTAAACAAGCGATCGATAACGACATGAACGCCACCGGCCAAATGCTGTCGGCGCTGTTGGGTTGGTCCCAAGGCACATTCGCCTCCGAGCTGGAAATCGACGGCGATCACGCCACCGTGACCCGCGAAGTGGACGGTGGCCTACAAACCATCAAAGTGAAAATGCCGACAATCATCACGGTTGATCTGCGTTTGAACGAACCACGCTATGCGTCCTTGCCAAACATCATGAAGGCCAAGAAAAAGCCGCTGGACGAAAAGACCGCCGCCGATTACGGCGTTGATGTCACACCACGTCTGACCATTGTGAAAACCGGCGAGCCCGATACACGCGCGGCTGGCGTCAAGGTTGCCGATGTGGCCGAACTTGTTGCGAAACTCAAAGAAGCGGGGGCACTCTGATGGCTGTACTTTTACTTGCCGAAGTCGTCGGCGGAGAATTGTCCGTTGATGCGACTTCCAAAACCTTGACCGCTGCCAAAATGCTCGGCGACGTCACCATCCTATGTGCGAGCGCTGGATGTTCCGGAGCTGCCGATGCAGCCGCCAAACTGGACGGTGTTGCCAAGGTGCTTTGTGCTGATGACGCCGCTTACGGCCATGATTTGGCTGAACCGGTGGCTGATTTGATCATCTCGTTGGCTGGCGACTATGATCACATCGTTGCGCCCGCCACTTCGGCTGCGAAAAACGTGATGCCACGGGTTGCAGCCTTGCTGGATGTGATGGTGATTTCGGATATCTCCGGCGTGGTTGACGGTGACACATTCGAGCGCCCGATCTATGCGGGCAACGCCATCCAAACGGTGAAATCCACCGATGGCAAAAAAGTGCTTACAATTCGCACCACCACCTTTGATGCCTCAGGCGATGGCGGCTCCGCCTCGGTTGAAAGCATTGCAGCTGTCGCAAATTCGGGTCTGTCCGAATGGGTTGAAGACAAAGTCGCCGAATCTGATCGTCCTGAACTGACCTCGGCTGGCGTTGTAGTCTCCGGTGGTCGTGGCGTTGGTTCTGAAGATGACTTTGCCCTGATCGAAAAACTGGCCGACAAACTGGGCGCTGCCGTTGGTGCATCGCGTGCGGCGGTTGATTCGGGCTACGCCCCGAACGATTGGCAGGTTGGTCAAACCGGCAAAGTAGTTGCGCCAGATCTGTATATCGCGGTCGGAATTTCCGGTGCGATCCAGCACTTGGCCGGTATGAAAGACAGTAAAATCATCGTTGCGATCAACAAAGACGAAGAAGCACCGATTTTTCAGGTTGCCGACTACGGACTGGTTGCCGATTTGTTTGATGCGGTTCCAGCATTGATCGACGCGCTGTAAATTATATCTAAAACATACAAAAAGGCCCGCTATAACCGCGGGCCTTTTTCGTTTTCATATCGCCCTAAATCAACCGGCTTAAGGGCTCCAGCAAGGCCTGCGCAGCTTCTTCATGCGCGGCTGGCCCCATCAGCTCATGCGCGGCTGGCTGTTCCATTGAGGAAAATTTCATCCCTTCAGTCCCCTGCGCCAAGGCAGCGTCACTGGCCACCACTTCAACCACTTCGGTAACAAAGGGGCGGATTTCCTCGATCATCCGGCGATCCACAAATGTTGGCTCGCGGCCCAAGCTGCCAGACGGTGCAGCGTCTTCTGGCGTACGATCAGAGAACCATAGCAAAACGGTTTTGCCTTCGATTTTGCCCATCAGCAGTTTCATCCGCGCGATCCAGGCTTCCTTCAACTCATCGCGCACAATGTCAAACCGCTCTTCTGAAAGCGTTTGCAAGGTGGTCAGCAGATGTTTGGTAAAGCTGAAATCAGTAAAATCCACCTCGCGGAAAATGGTTTTCAATAGGGTCGAAGCCCTTAAAAACCGGTCATTGCGCCGTGGATGCACAGCATAAAACCGGTTCGACATATTTTGCGCCCCGATCACTTGAACCACCGTTACCCGCGCTTCTGAACAGGCCTCAATCACCGGCATTTCATTGGCAAACACGTCAATTCCGGCTGTCACACAGCCAAAATTGACACACTCCATTTCCATCGCCTCACTTATAAGCGTCGGAAATGGCTTCTCGATAAACTTGCCATAAGTTTCCGTACCCCCGATCATTGCGATATATTCGCCCGCCATCTTTTTGCGCGGACCACGAAATAACAATTTTGAATGCCCGTAGCGACACGGGAAATAGTCAAGGACTCCTTGCCCCAGGTTTTCATAGGTCATTCCACCCACCTCTCTCTTTTCAGTTCACCCAAGCCTAGATTCGCTCAAAGATGTTTCCAAAAGGCTAAACGAACAATTTGAAGCGAGTTATTCGGGCTCTACCCTCTTGCACCTGCTCCATATCGCGCCGTAAGGTCGCCAAGAAAATAATAGGGGTTGGGTATGAAAATTTCAAAGATCGGTATCGTTGGTGCAGGCCAAATGGGCAACGGCATTGCGCATGTCTGCGCTTTGGCGGGCTACGACATCCTAATGAACGACATGACCCAAGATGCGCTGGATGCGGCCAAAACCTTGATTCAGAAAAACCTCGAACGTCAGGTCAGCCGCGAAAAGATTTCCAAAGACGACATGGCGCAGGCGCTTGGCCGCATTCAAACCACCTTGAAACTGCCCGACCTCGGTGACACCCATCTGGTGATCGAGGCCGCGACCGAACGCGAAGCCATCAAAACCGCCATTTTTGAGGATCTGATCCCGCATCTGAACCCCGACACAATCCTGACCTCGAACACCTCGTCGATTTCGATCACCCGTCTTGCCTCGCGCACGGATCGGCCGGAAAAATTCATGGGCTTCCATTTTATGAACCCTGTGCCGGTGATGAAACTGGTTGAATTGATCCGCGGCATCGCCACTGATGAGGAAACCTTTACGGCCTGTCACGACGTGGTTGACCGTCTGGGCAAAACCGCTGCCACCGCCGAAGATTTCCCCGGTTTCATCGTGAACCGCATTCTGATGCCAATGATTAATGAAGCGGTTTACACTCTGTATGAGGGTGTCGGCTCGGTTCAATCCATCGACACGTCTATGCGTCTGGGGGCAAACCATCCGATGGGGCCGCTAGAGCTGGCTGATTTCATTGGCCTTGATACGTGCCTTGCGATCATGAACGTACTGCACGACGGGCTGGCCGACACAAAATACCGGCCCTGCCCTCTGCTGACCAAATATGTCGAGGCGGGCTGGCTTGGCCGCAAATCGGGCCGTGGGTTTTACGATTATCGCGGCGAGGAACCTGTGCCGACCCGCTAGGGTTTTAGGGCCAGTGTTTTATCACGCAACCACGCCATAAATCCGCGCGGATTTTTGGACCATTCATCCATCTCGGCTGGTTCAATTGGGTCCCCAACGATCGGCGATTGCGGCTTCTTCAGCGCATGCGCCACCTCGTGCAACAACAGACCCTGCCGTATCGTCGCCGAAATTCTGTTGGCAATCAGGTAAGTGCGCGTGTTTCGACCCGGGAAAAAGATTGGCACCACAGCCGCGCCCGAGCGCTGGATCATCTTGGCAGTAAAGGGGTTCCATTCCGCCTCAATCGCGGGGCCGAACATGGTTTTAGAAGAGGCCACAACACCAGCTGGAAACAGCACAATCACACCGCCATTTTTAAGGTGCGCCATCGCTTCTTTACGCATGTTGATGTTCAGGCGCTGCGAATTTGCCTCATGCGGGAAGGCCACCGGCAGCATGAATTTTTCGATCTCGGGTATACCCGTCAACAGGCTGCGGGTCAGGATTTTGTAATCCTCGCGCACCTTACCGATCAATTCAGCCAGAACCAGCCCGTCAACCAACCCGTGCGGATGGTTGGCCACCACAATCATCGGTCCGGTGGCTGGCATCTTGGCGATCTGCTCTGGCGGCGTTAGCACATCAATCTGCATCAGTGACAGGCATCTTGTGAAAAACGGCTGCCCGCTCACCACGCCTTCCCGCTCGAATTGACGGATCAGACGCAGCAACGGAATCTTGCCCGTAGACCACTCCATCACCCGAATGACACCCACCTTGAGCGGGTTGGTAAAGGTATTGGCGTAAGACAGCTTTTGCTTCTTATACGGCACATAGTCAGGATCAACGTCTGCCGTCTTAGTGTCTTGTGAGTGATCCACCAATGGTTTTCCAGTCAAAGTTGAGCGCAACTGCGCCGCTTAGAATTCTTCGCCGAAACGATCAGCGATCAGCACCTCAAGCGCCATCGCGAGCTTGTCAGCCTCGGGCCCGCTGGTTTCAACCTCAATAGAGGTTCCTTTCGAGGCTGCCAACATCAAAAGCCCCATAATGGAATCCCCCGATGCGCTTAACCCGTCCTTTGAGACTTCGGCATTGGCGTCATGCGCCTCGACCACCTCGACCAATTTCGCCGAGGCCCGTGCATGCAGACCTTTTTCGTTGATGATCATTAAAATCCGGCTGTTGCTCATTTTTACTGTCCGTTTATCCCGTCAATGCAATCAATATACTTGCGCCCAGCAATAAGAGCGGCTGAGACTGCTTCGTCAAATGGTAACTTGCGAGATTTGGCCAGCTTGACCAACATCGGCAGGTTCGCGCCATACAGAATTTTGCGATCTTTCTTGCGGCAGGCACCCAGCGACAGGTTTGAGGGCGATCCGCCAAACATATCCGTCACCACGACCACGCCATCGCCCTGATCAACTTCATCGGCTGCCGCGTTGATTTCGGCCTTCTTGTCCGCACGGTCGCATTCGCTTTCGATTGCGATGGTGCGAATCCCCGTTTGCTTGCCGACCACATGTTCGACAGCGGACAGATACTCTCTGGCCAATCCCCCGTGTCCGACAATCACAATGCCGATCACTGTGCGCTACCCCGTTTTATCTGCGGCCCGGCTTGGGCCCTTCGTTCCAATTCCCTGTGGCGAATAGACACCCGCCATTCGCCACGCGCAAGGGCATTCACCAGTTTTTCCGCTGCGGCAACTGATCTATGTTGCCCGCCCGTGCAGCCAAAGCCGATTGAAAAATGCGCTTTCCCCTCGTCGATGTAAGCTGGCAACAGCATTTCAACCAGTGCCTGAATCTTTTCGAAAAACGGTGTGAACCGCGCATCGGTCGCGACAAACTCGGCCACTTGGGCATCGCGCCCGTCAAAGCTACGCAATGATTCTTCCCAATAGGGATTCTTTAGAAACCGGCAATCGAAAATCATGTCGACCCCGCGTGGCACACCGCGTTTATAGGAAAACGAGTGCACAGAGATGGCCAGCCGCTGGCCGGTATCGGGGGCAAACCAGCGCTCGACTTCGCTGCGCAAATCATGTGGCGACAACTCGGACGTATCCAGCAAAAAATCAGCCGTTGCACGAATTGGCACCAGTAAATCCAGCTCGCGCTCGATACCCTGCGTTGCCGATTCGGCAGGAGCCATCGGGTGGCGGCGACGGGTCTCGGAATAACGCCGCACCAAAACATCTGCATTGCAATCCAGATACAGCAGCTCGGCCTTTACGCCGTCCATACGTGCCAGTAAATCAATCATTTCGATCATCGCCGGGACGTTGAAATCACGGTTCCTGATGTCAATACCCAACGCCAACGGGTGATCCAGCGGTGGCCCCGCCAGCAAGCGCGGCAGCAGGCTCAGCGGCAGGTTGTCGATGGCCTCATAGCCGATATCTTCCAATACATTGATCGCGGTTGATCGCCCAGCACCCGACGGGCCGGTGACCAACACCAGGCGTTGCTCTTTCAGAATTGATATCTTATCGCCAACCGCCATCTATGCGTTCCGTCCACCCTTTAGATGTTGAAGTATCGCCGCTGCGAAATGCGCCGTATTCACCTTGTGCAGCAAGGGCACCGTTTGGCCAAGCAAATTATAGCCTCGCAGGGGCGGCAGACGTTCTTGTTCTTGCTGCTCCAGATCGACAATCAGCCGAATGATTGCCGCCTCGCATGTGTCAGCCGTCAACACGCCAACCCCCCGCGCTTCGATCAGACCTTTGATCGCCTGAGGGGCACTTGCAATTAGGGCGTCCTCACAGCGGCGCACAGATGTCCTGTCGTCGGATACCAGAACCGCGCCATGTGCCATCAACTGCAAGGCCAAGGCCGACTTACCTGAACCGGAAGGGCCAATCACAAGCACGGCAGAATTTTGAATGGCAACGCAGGACGCATGTAAGACACAAGCCTCAGCCCCCCCTCTGTTAACGTCATTCAATGTGGGGTTGGTTGGGTTGGTCATTTGTTGAAAGTGGCTAAGCTGGCAAACCCACGACAAACCGCGCTCCCAGCGGCTCGGAGGTCAGGTCCATATCGGTGGGGCGAATATTTTCAGCCCAGATCACGCCGCCATGTGCCTCGACGATCTGCTTGGAAATCGCCAACCCAAGGCCCGAGTTATTGCCATAATGTGCCTCGGGACGTTCGGAATAAAACCGGTTAAAAATTTTGTGCAAAGCCTGATCCGGAATGCCGGGACCCGTGTCCTCGATCACCACCAAAATCCGGTTTTCACGTCGCCGCGCCCAGACCCGAATGGCGTCACCCTCATCGCAAAACGAAATCGCATTGGTGATCAGGTTGACAAACACCTGCGCCAATCGGGCTTCCAAACCGCGAATAACAATCGGCTCTTTCGGCAGGTCGGAAATGAATTCGATGCCCTTGCTGGCGGCGTCTTCGCCCAGATATTCAGTGATATTGCCAACGGTCTTTAGCAGGTTAAAGCTCTCTTCTTCTTCTTTAACCAGCTCGCTATCCAGTCGAGATGCGTTCGAAATATCGCTGACCAGACGGTCCAGACGGCGCACATCATGTTCAACCACATCGAGTAATTTGCTGCGCTGTTCGTCCTTTTTAATAATCCGCAATGTCCCCACGGCGGATCGCAATGAGGCCAGTGGATTTTTAATCTCGTGGGCCACGTCTGCGGCGAACTGCTCATTGGCGTCAATCCGGTCATAAAGGGCCGCCACCATTCCGCGCAGGGCAACAGACAAGCGTCCGATCTCGTCGGGACGGCCAGTTAGATCAGGGATACGAACGCGCCCCGGGCTCATTTTGCGGGCGTCTTTGTCGCGGCCAAGTTCGGCCGCTGCGGCCAAATCAGAGAGCGGGTTGGCAATGGTCGACGCCAGCACAAGGCTCAACCCGATTGAAACCAGTATCGCAATCACAAACATCTGCAAAACCTGTTCGCGCTCGATGCGCACCAGATAATCAATCTCGCCCGCCGCACTGGTGATCACCACCACGCCGACAGCCTCCCCACTATGGGTTACCGGTGTGGCGATTGAAAAAACCGTGTCGCCTGCTCTGTTGTGCCCTGTTTTCACGTGGGCATTACCCGCCAACGTACCCGGAACCAGCGACTGGGCCAAATCGCCGATATCCAAATCAGGCTGGGAAATGTCTTTGGGTGCCAACAGACCCGACACCCCTTCCCAAACCGAATTCAAAATATCGGTAATGACCGTGCTACGGGTGTCCCTGTCCAACCCTGACACAGGGGTCGTGGGCGTGCGCACCCGACCGCGCGTATCGCCAAGCAATGCGCCAGCTCCATCAAAAACAAACACCTCGATACCCTCGGCCAGATCAAGGTTTTTCAAAGTCGTGTCGATTTTGTTTTGAGCCGAAAGATCAATCGCGCCGCTGGCCTCAATTTGGGCCTCGAACACATCGGCAATCAGCTTTGCTTCGGCAACCAGACCACGTTCGCGCTGAAACACCAGACTGTCACGGAACGGATTCTGATATAAAACGCCGGCCACCAAAATGACCATCGCCAGTAAATTAAACGTGATGATTTTCCGCGCCAACGGGGATCGGTTAAGCGAAACAATTCCGCGGCGCCGACGCCGCGCAGACAGCGCGGCTTCTTCGGCATAGTTTTCACCATCCCAGTCTTCGCCCAGCACAATTTCTGCATTTTTTGCAGGTTCTGCGTTACGCACATCTATCCCCGATGCGATTGTCATTCTTCGTTGTATCTATACCCGATACCATAAAGGGTCTCAATCGCGGAAAATTCGTTATCGGCCGTGCGCATCTTTTTACGCAGCCGTTTGATGTGGCTGTCGATTGTGCGGTCATCCACATAAACCTGATCATCATAGGCCACATCCATCAACTGATCGCGGCTTTTCACAAATCCGGGCCGCTGGGCCAAAGCTTGCAGCAACAGAAACTCTGTTACTGTCAGGGAAACATCATTGCTCTTCCAACTGACCGAGTGGCGCAACGGATCCATCCGCAATTCACCGCGCTCAATCACTTTGGTTTCTTCGGTTTCACCCACCTCGTCAGTCTCAATCGCTTCTTGACGGCGCAACAGGGCGCGAATGCGTTCCACCAGCAAGCGCTGTGAAAACGGCTTCTTAACGTAATCATCGGCCCCCATACGCAGGCCTAGAACTTCGTCAATCTCGTCATCTTTTGAGGTCAGGAAAATCACCGGCATCTGGGTTTTTTGGCGCAGACGCTGCAACAGGTCCATCCCGTCCATACGCGGCATTTTGATATCCAGCACAGCCATATCGGGCAGGGCTTTGTTAAACCCGTCTAGGGCTGCCTGCCCATCATTATATGTGATGACATCAAAACCTTCGGCTTCAAGAGTCATTTGGACGGATGTCAGGATGTTCCTGTCATCGTCCACCAGCGCGATTTTCGACATGGTGATTTCCTTATACTGCTCGGTTTATATTCTTTTTTTTCTTATATTCCTGTTTCTATCCTTGCAAATCAACAGCTAACTGCGAATCACACCTCACAACCGCCTATATTTTGCCTCAAATTAGGTAACCAATGGCTAATATGTCTCACAACAGGCCCGCATCGACCAAACTAATTGCATTTGGTTGCGCTAACTGTGCCAAACCGCCCTGTTTTTTCAATTCAACCTCATGTTATGACCCGTTATCGGCCAACCAAAACCCTGGCTGATCGGAGCGAAGACTGGTTTTGCGCCGGAATTTATTACGCAATGGCCGCCAATGGCGGTGACAGGAGCTTGCACATGAATACTGGCCGGGTGAACCCCGCCGCACGACTAGATGATCAAGGTATCATCGGTCTGGGCAACGTATATTACAATCTTTTGGAACCTGATCTGATGGAACAGGCCATGCACCGCGCCGAGGGGCGCATCGGCAACGGCGGCACATTTTTGTGCAGCACCGGACAATACACAGGTCGGTCCCCGAAAGATAAATTCGTGGTGCGCACCCCGTCCGTTGAAGACAGCATCTGGTGGGAAAACAACCAACCCATGACGTCCGAGGCATTCAGCGTGCTGCACGCCGACATGCTGGAGCACATGAAGGGGCGCGATTATTTCGTCCAAGATTTGGTGGGCGGTGCCGACATCGGGAACCATTTGGACGTGCGCATCGTTACCGAATTCGCTTGGCACAGCCTGTTTGCCCGCACCATGTTCCGCCGCCCAGAGCGCGCCGAACTCGACGCATTCGCACCTGAATACACCGTCATCAACTGCCCCAGCTTCAAGGCCGATCCGGCCCGTCACGGCTGCCGCACCGAAACGGTGATCGCGCTGAATTTCGAGCAAAAACTGATCCTGATCGCCAACACCGAATACGCGGGCGAAATCAAGAAATCGATTTTTTCGACCCTGAACTACATCCTGCCCGGCAATGGTATTATGGCGATGCACTGCTCTGCCAACCACGCCATTGGCAACCCTGATGATGCGGCTGTATTCTTTGGCCTGTCAGGTACCGGCAAAACCACCCTGTCGGCTGACCCGTCGCGCACCCTAATCGGTGATGACGAACATGGCTGGTCCGACAACGGCATCTTTAACTTCGAAGGCGGCTGTTACGCAAAAACCATCAGCCTGTCCAAAGAGGCCGAGCCGGAAATCTATGCCACCACGCAGAAATTCGGCACCATCATCGAAAACATGGTCTATGATGATGAAACCCGTGAACTGGACTTTGAAGATGACAGCCTGACGGCCAACATGCGGTGCGCCTATCCGCTGCATTACATCTCGAACGCCTCCGATACGGCGCTTGGTGGGCACCCTAAGAACATCATCATGTTGACTTGTGATTCATTCGGTGTATTGCCTCCGATTGCCCGCCTCACGCCAGCCCAAGCCATGTATCACTTCCTGTCAGGCTTTACCGCCAAAGTGGCTGGCACAGAGCGCGGCGTGACCGAGCCTGAACCCACATTCTCGACCTGCTTTGGCGCGCCGTTTATGCCACGCCGCCCAGAAGCCTACGGCAACCTGCTGCGCGAAAAAATCGCCGCGCACGGGTCAACCTGCTGGCTGGTCAACACCGGCTGGACCGGCGGCGCCTATGGCACTGGCAAACGGATGCCAATCAAAGCCACACGCGGTCTGCTGACAGCGGCGCTGGATGGCTCCCTAAACAACGCCGCGTTCCGCAAAGACCCGAACTTTGGCTTTGACGTGCCGGTCGCTGTGCATGACGTCGACACCGCCCTGCTGGACCCGCGCGGCACATGGTCCGACTCAGCAGCCTATGACGCCCAAGCGCAAAAACTGGTGCAAATGTTCGCCGACAACTTTGGCCAATATGACGCCTACATCGACGAAGACGTAAAGGCTGTCGCGCTGGGTTAACCCCCAAGCCGATCCCAAAAACAAAAGCGGGCTGTGTAGGATATACACAGCCCGCTTTTTTTGTATCTGCAATGCGCCTTTAATGCGTTGCCGGAGTCACCATCGCATTGATCGTGTCCTTCATGGTGATGCCACCAATGGCCTTGCCATCTGCATCCACCACCTTGGCCGCATTCTCGCCCATGTCCGAAAACATTTTGGCGACGTTTTCAAGCGATGTGCCACTCAGAACACTGGTTTTGGAGCGTTTGCCTTTTTCACTCATTACCGTATCTACTTGGATCACGCGGCCACGGTTCACTTCCTTCACAAAGTCGGAAATATAGGCATCTGCCGGATTCAGCACAATCTCTTGCCCCGTGCCCTGCTGAATAACCGCCCCGTCGCGCAAAATCGCGATCCGGTCACCCAAACGCAGGGCTTCATCCAGATCGTGGGTGATAAAGACGATGGTCTTGTGCAGCTCTTCCTGCAATTCCAACAAGATGCTTTGCATATCCATCCGGATCAATGGATCCAGCGCCGAGAACGCCTCGTCCATCAACAGGATGTCGGCGTCATTGGTCAGGGCGCGGGCCAGACCCACACGTTGCTGCATACCGCCCGACAACTGGTTGGGGTAGTTATCCTCGAACCCGTCCAGCCCGACACGACCCAACCAATGGCGGGCGCGTTCCTTGCATTCCTCCCGGCCAACCCCCTGCAGTTCGATCCCGAACAGAGTGTTGTCGATCACGGTGCGGTGCGGCAGCAGGGCGAACTTTTGAAACACCATAGCGGTTTTATGGCGCCGAAATTCCTGCAAGTCGGGCTTGGACATCTTACAAATGTCATTACCCTGATAGATCACCTCGCCCGCCGTGGGTTCAATCAGCCGATTGATGTGGCGGATCATGGTCGATTTACCCGACCCCGACAGCCCCATGATCACCTGAATTTTCGCCGAGGGCATATTGATGTTGATGTCTTTCAACCCCAACACATGGTTATGCTTGGCGTTCAACTCGTCCTTGGACATGCCATCCTTGACCATCTGGATATATTTCTCGCCATGCGGCCCAAAGATTTTGTAAAGGCCTTTTACCTCGATGCTGTGATCATCCATGAACCGTCTCCGAGTGTTTTTGCAGGCGTTTGCCAAATTTCTGTGAAACGCGATCAAACACAATCGCAATGGCAACAATGGCCGAGCCGTTCATGATCCCCAACGTTAGATACTGATTGTTCACAGCTTTTAACACGTTGGAACCAAGACCCTGCGCCCCGATCAGGGACGCAACCACAACCATGGCCAAGGCCATCATGATTGTCTGGTTCACACCGGCAAACAGGTTGGGCAACGCCAGCGGCAGTTGCACACGGAACATCTTTTGCGTCGGCGATGCGCCAAAGGCATCAGCTGCCTCCAGCACATCCTTGTCCACCAGACGAATGCCCAGATCGGTCAGCCGGATAACGGGCGGCATTGCGTAAATACACACCGCAATCAGGGCCGGTGCCTTACCGATGCCCAGCAGCATCATCACCGGAATAAGATACACAAAGGCCGGAATGGTCTGCATGAAATCCAGAATGGGCACAATGAACCCCTGTATCCTGTCGGATTTCGACATTAAAATACCAATTGGAATACCAATCGCAATACAGACAAAAGTAGAGACCGAAATCAGCGCAAGGGTTCTCATCATGTCTTCCCACATGCCCAGATAACCGATCAAAATCGAGGTCAGAACGGTGCCCACAACAATAACCCAGCTGCGTGCCCCCAACCAAACCAAAATGGCGAACACACCGATCATCAATGGCCACGGTGTCGCAAGCAAAAGGTTTTCAAACCAGCTCAGAAATATTTTCAACGGGTAAAAGAAATTCTCGATCACCTCGCCGTATCCGCGCACGAATTCCTTGAACGCTCCGTCGATACCTTTCTTCAAATCCCTGATGTCCGTACGCCCCATTTCTGGAAACTCGGTCATAATTTCGGGCAAAACATCTTTCAGTCCCATCATCATCCCCTGTTGTTTATTATGGAGCCTGTTGCGGCTCTCTGGTTTTAGATATTCAGTCCTATGCCCGAGGCAGCCTTTGCACTTCAAACGCGTTCGGGCATGGGACTGAATTCAATTGAATGCAACTTGCTCTTAAACATTAGGCCCGCCTGTGAAAACAGACGGGCCTAATTCGCATTGCATCATCAGATTAAAGTGCGCCTTTAACTTTGGCAGCCACCTCGTCTGAAACCCATTCTGTCCAGACACCCTCGTATTCTGTCAGGAACTCAATGGCTGCATCTTCACCGGCGGCTTGTTCATCAGCCATATATACCAGCATCGCACCCATCACGTCAGCTGGGTAGACACGTGCGGCCAGATAATCATTGATCTCGCCGCCACTTTTCATGAACTCGTCCGTGACGATGGTGTAAACCTCGGACTTCACCCAAGTTGTTGGTTTTGGATCGGCGCAATCAGGCACAGCAATACAATTGTCCCAATTGTCGGCACCTGCCCATTCAACACCAAACGGAACCGCCTGCATGTCGTATTTGCCAAGAATAGATGTTGGTGACCAGTAGTAACCAAACCAGTTTTCGCCACGCTCATTGGCTTTGGCGATTGAACCGTCAAGACCAGCAGCCGAACCTGGATCAATCAGCTTCCAACCTTTGGCTTCCATGTCAAACGCCTTGAACAGGGACAGGTTGTTTTGCTGACAACCCCAACCGGCAGGACACCCTACAAAGGCACCTTTGGATGGGTCTTCTGAGTCAGGAAACAGTTCTGGATGCTCGATGAAGTCCAAGGCGGTTTTCAGTTCTGGATGTGCTTTTGCGGTGTATGGTGGAACCCACCAACCCTCGCCAAGACCCAAAATCGGGGCTTTGTTCACAGCATGCAAGCGGCCTTCTTCAAGGGCTGGGTCCAGAAGCTCGCGTAGCGCGTTCACCCATTGCTCACCAGCGATTTGTGGTTGGCCTTTTTCGTTCATGCCAGCAAAAATTGCTGTGGTGCCGCCGATAACCAACTCAACGTTACAGCCGTAACCGGCCTCGAGAATAATTTTGTCTACGTTGGCCATAAATTCGCCTGATGCCCAGTTGAATTCAGCCATTTGAATATCGCCACATTCAGCAAACGCAGCAGATGCGCTTAATGTCGCCGCCAGAACAGCAGATGTCGCTAATAGTCTCTTCATATTGTCTCTCCCTAAGTTTCAAGCATAGCTCAGCCGGCAGTTAACTCTGCATAGCAAGGCGATGTAAAGGTTTTTGGCAGAAAAATGACAATTCTTACCGACCGCCCGCCAATCTGACCCCTTGCTTGTTCGTTATCGACGTTCTGGCGCGAAATAGCGGCCTTTTTTGACCACATTACGATAGTTTTATATTTGATATTTCGCACCCTTTTCGGGCCCCAAAACCACGCAATACGGGTTTTTATTGATTCTAGAGTCAATAAAGAAATCGCCTATGGATACCGGATTAGGCCAGATGGCGGGTGGTTTTTGCACCCGCTTCAGCCCTGACCCACCTACATCACCCCGCGCCAAATCAGGTTCAACCCCGCAACAACCAACACCGCTAAGGTCGCCTTGCGAAACCGCTCTTGCGGCATGCGGTCATGTAATTTCAACCCGACCCACATCCCCGCGACCGACGGCACCAGCATCGCAAACGACAATGGCACCGTTTCGGCGCGCACCACGCCCGATTGGATATGCGCCAGCAACAAGGCCAGCGCTCCCAGCCCGTAAATCACACCCTGCACCCGCACATGTTCGGCCTTTGGTGTGTCCGTCGCGGTCAGATAGGCCACTGTGGGCGGCCCCCATACACCTGACAACCCACCGGAGAACCCTGCAATAGCCGCCAAAACAATTTCGGCCAGCCTGCCGGTAAACCGCGGTCGCCAGCCCAAAAGCTGCGCAATGGAAAACAACACAATCGGGGTGCCGATCAACAGGAACAAGACCTGCGCTGGTAACACCGTGAACAGTTGTGCACTGCCCAGCAAAAACACCAACCCGACCAGCAAAAACCGCCAAACCTTGCGCATGGATTGCACCGCACTCCCGATACCTTGCCGTAGCGCTTGCCACGTGTTTGCAACCACTGTCGGCACGATCAGCGCCGCCAGCGCCGTTTCAGGCGGCAAAAATGATCCCATCCCCGAGATCATGATCATCGGCATCGCAAAGCCCACCGCACCCTTCACAAATCCTGCAAACAAGGTGACCCCAAAAGCCGCCACAAAAAACAGCGGTGAAATCCCGAATATCGTCTCTATCACAGCCAAATCTCGTATCCTCTTACGTCCTCTTTCTTCTATAGTCCTTGTGTGATCGCAAAGCACCCAAAACTCCTTCGCGTTATTATCATTCAAAACCAGCGCTATTGACGTATTTTTGTTGCGCGCCCAGTCTAATTTGCCTATGTCGAGCATGACAATTCAAAGGACGCTGATCATGCCTATTTCCAACATCCTGAACCTTACAAAACCTGCCGTTTCTGCGGTAGATTCCCTGCTGGAACGCGCCACCGAAATACTGCGTGGTGAGGTGACTGAAAGCGGGCGTATTTCGTCGGAAAAACTGGAAACTCATCAGGGCGCAACCCACGCCCTGTCTTGGCTGGCCACTTACGCAATGGCACTGCGCCAGATGCATGCATGGGCGGACCGTTTGAACACGGACGGCAAGCTGGGCGAAATGGAACAGCTGATCCTGCAGATCGCTTTTGGTGAATACCTCTGGCAAATCTACGGCGGCATCCCGATGTCCCAAGGCGAAATCGCCCGCCTACAGGACATCGGCCTGTCCCAAGACGACCAACGCGCATTGATGATCCCCGGGGTCATGACGCTCTGCGACAGTGGCAACTCTACCACCGCCCGCACCCGTCTGGTTGAACTGATGCAAGACAACGCGGGCCACGCCACCTTCGGCGCAACGGGGCTGGACGACGAACTCGAAATGATCCGTGACCAGTTCCGCCGTTTTGCCGACGATCGCGTCGCGCCCAATGCCCACGACTGGCACCTGAATGACGAACTGATTCCGATGGAGATCATCACCGAAATGGCCGAGCTCGGCGTGTTCGGCCTGACCATCCCCGAAGAATACGGTGGCTTTGGCCTCTCCAAAGCCTCGATGTGCGTGGTGTCCGAAGAACTGTCGCGCGGCTATATCGGCGTCGGCTCGCTCGGCACCCGTTCTGAAATTGCAGCCGAGCTGATCTTGTGCGGTGGCACCGAGGAACAAAAACAACACTGGTTGCCTAAAATCGCCAGCGGTGAAATCCTGCCAACTGCCGTGTTCACCGAACCCAACACCGGCTCAGACCTCGGCGCGCTGAAAACCCGTGCGGTGAAAACAGGCGATGATTACACCGTCACCGGCAACAAAACCTGGATCACCCACGCCGCTCGCACCCACGTCATGACGCTGCTGGCCCGCACGGACCCAGACACCTCCAATTACAAAGGCTTGTCGATGTTTCTGGCCGAAAAAACCCCCGGCACAGACGAGGCCCCATTCCCGACCGACGGCATGACCGGCGGCGAAATCGAAGTGCTGGGCTATCGCGGCATGAAGGAATATGAACTGGCCTTTGATGGCTTCAAAGTGAAAGGTGAAAACCTGCTCGGCGGGGTTGAAGGCCAAGGCTTCAAACAGCTGATGCAAACCTTTGAATCCGCCCGTATCCAAACCGCTGCCCGTGCTATTGGGGTTGCGCAAAACGCGCTAGAGGTTGGCATGCAATACGCCAATGACCGCAAGCAATTTGGCAAATCCCTAATCAATTTCCCGCGTGTTTCGGGCAAACTGGCAATGATGGCGGTTGAAATTATGATCGCCCGCCAAATGGCCTATTTCGCAGCATGGGAAAAAGACCACGACCAGCGCTGCGACCTTGAGGCAGGTATGGCGAAACTGCTCGGCGCACGGGTCGCATGGGCCGCCGCGGACAACGCCCTGCAAATCCACGGTGGCAATGGTTTTGCGCTGGAATACCAGATCAGCCGCATCCTGTGTGACGCCCGTATCCTGTCGATCTTTGAAGGGGCTGCCGAAATTCAGGCCACCGTGATTGCGCGACGTTTACTGGGGTAAAGGACAGCCGTTGACGGTGCGTTCGCCGGGCTTTAAGTTATGAGTCTATAACCAACTGATAGGCATCCCAAAATGACCAAATCCTGCAAACTTCCTTGGCTGATCAACCTGCTATTTCTCGCTATCATCCTTGCGATGGCGTACATGTTCATGCTGCGCGGCAATACCGTTGCCAGCATTGATGGGCGCACCGCGATTGTCGTCACCGAACCTGAACGCCAGCTGTTGCTAGGGGAAATGCGCGGCTTCCTTGAGGCCATTCAGGAAATTACCGAGGCCGCTGGTGAAGATGACATGGCGACGATCGCCGCGGTTGCCCGCAAAGTCGGTGCTGCCAGCACCACCGGCGTTCCGGTTGCCTTGATGGGTAAGCTGCCGCTGGAATTCAAAACATTGGGCTTTTCGACCCACAGCCTGTTTGACGAACTGGCGATGAATGCCGAAACCATGGGTGATTCCAAAACCATGATCGCGGGCGTTGCAACACTTTTGCAAAACTGCACCAGTTGCCATGCCGGATATAAAATCATTGCCGAGCAGCCAGAAAACTAGTCCAGCCAGTCTTGCAAAAGCCCGGTCAATTGATCGGGCTTTTCCATTGTCGACATATGGCCGCAGTCAGCGATCACCTCCAACCGCGCGCCCCTAATCCCGTTCGCCATCTCAACAGCCCACTCGGGCGGCGTTAACTGATCCTCATCGCCAACCACCACCAGCGTCGGGCAGGTGATACCACTCAACAACGGCACCGAATCCTTGCGCCCGATGATGGCGCGAACCTGCCGCGCCCAAACATCAGCACCGGTATCCGTCGCCATTTCGATGATCGCCGCTTTCAGCTTAGCATCCGCATGGCGTGAGGCCGCGATGCTCAAATCCAGCGTGGAATGACATACCGCCATAAATTTGCCCGCCGCCGCCAACCCCAAGGCCTCCTGACGTTGCCCGATTTTCTCAGGCGTGTCGGCACGGGCGGATGTGTCCAGCAACGCCAACCGCTCCACCCGTTCCGGCGCTTGGCGTATAATTTCCAGACTGATGTAGCCGCCCATCGACAAGCCCGCCAAAGCAAAACGCTTTGGCGCCGTCGCCAGAATATGTGCCGCAATATCAGCCATTGTATCGTGCCGCCTATGATCCCCGATGATCACATCGTGCGACTGTGCCAATGCAGCTACCTGATCGGCAAACAGCGCCTCTGTGCAGGCAAGACCGGGGATTAGAACAAGCGGAGTATTGGACATCTTTGACCCTATCGTGATTTCACATCGCCCATCATATGTATATCATCGCTGAATACCAGTTCCCCGAAAGGATGCGATATGCGTTACCTGTTTGCCCTCTTGATCCCCTTGGCGCTGTCCGCTTGCAAATACGATGAATCAATCTCGGGCTATACCAACTGGAATGCCACTTGGACCTTGGTTGAACTGGATGGCAGGCCCTTCACGGCCCGCGCCACAATCGCATTCCCGTCAAAGGGCAAAGTCACAGGCCAAGCCCCCTGCAACACCTTTACCAGCGCCCAGACGGTGCCATTGCCTTGGTTTAAGCTCGGGCCGATTTTATCCACCAAAATGGCCTGCCCCGACATAGCGGCTGAACAGGGCTTTTTCCAAGCGCTTGAGGCAATGACAATTGCCGAAGTCCTCGGCGACACAATGATCCTCTCGACCGAGGATGGCCGCGAAATGGTATTCAAATCGGGGAGCTGAGCCGCCCCTCACATATGTCGCAAATAGGACTCCACAAACCGCTGCCGTGCCGCTGGTAATGGCTTGTTCCCCAGCGAATATGCCAACCAATGGGTCAAAAAATGCCCCGTCAATCGCAGCCCTTCATTGATCTCGTCATCCGGCGCTGGCCCCTGCCCTAGCAAACATAGCGGCAATGGCAACAACCGATCCGCCCATTCCCCAGCGCCTGCAACACTGACCGCCCGACCGGATTTCGGCGACACATAGGCCAGATCATCACGGCTGCCATTCACCACGCAATTGTGCAAATCCAGCCCAAACCCCAAATCCTCTAGCAGCGCCAATTCCCAACGCAAATAGGCCAGCGGCCAACCTTCGGTATTGCCCAGCAAATCAAACAGGGTGACTGAGCGCTGATACAAGGTCGGATGGGCCTCGCGGTCTGGCAGGGCAAACGCCAGCATCGCGCAGGTTGAATTCAGCGCCGCCAGCGCCACGCGATCCGACATCACCGCTGCGGCGCGACTGCGGATCGGCTCGACCGTGTAACCACCTAAATGATCCTCAAGCCGCGCCCGCCATGTTACATCCAGCTGCGCACCGGGTTGCAAAACCGGCGTCATCTTGCGCGATGTCGCCCCGCGCACCACGCCAGAATGTCGTCCATGTTCAGCGGTAAATACTTCGATGATGGCCGCGTTTTCGCCGTGCTTACGCACCTGCAACAACACCCCTTCATCCCGCCATTCCATATGGTTATCCCGCTATTCCAGACCCGGCTGATCCAGCAAATGCCGCCCTTGCTTGTCCTCAACCTCGATCACCCAGACATCTGGATCAAACGCTTTCTGCCGCTTAATCGCCATATCAACTTCGGCCTCAATACCAACAGCCATGCCCATCCACGCCCGCTGTCCGGTTTGCAAATCAAATGAGCGCTCAAACGCCTGCGCGTTGCCATCCAGCGTGTTCACTTTGATCAAAACCGAGCCCGCCGTCAAATCTCCTTTGGTGGTCACAAAGGCCGGAATAGTTTCCATATCCAGTCGGTGCATATAGGCCTGCACCCAGAATTCTGAGGTCAGGCGGCTCATGTATTGCCGTCTTTGAAATTCAGCCCCATTTCAGAATACCGCTCGGCCTCGTTCAACCAGTTCGGGCGCACTTTGACTTGCAAAAACAGATGCACTTTGCGGCCCAGAAATTCTTCCAACTCCTCGCGCGCGGCTTTGCCCACGGCCTTGATGGTCTCGCCCTTGTGGCCCAGCAAGATGCCCTTGTGCCCATCTCGCATCACGTAAATCAGCTGGTCAATCTTGACCGAGCCATCTTTACGGTCTTCCCAGTTTTCGGTCTCGACGGTCAACTGATATGGCAGCTCCTGATGCAGCCGCAATGTTAGCTTCTCGCGGGTCATTTCAGCGGCGATCATTCGCAACGGCAAATCGGCAATCTGATCTTCGGGGTATAGCCACGGACCAGCGGGCACTTGAGCGGCCAGCCACTTGCGCAAATCATCGACCCCGTGACCCCGTTCCGCCGAAATCATGAATGTTTCGTTAAAATTGTACAGAGTGTTCAACTCTTGGCTCAAAGCGAGCAATTTGTCTGCTTTGACCTTGTCGATCTTGTTGATCGCCAGCGCCACGGGCCGCTTGCCAGCCCGCTCATTCAGTGCGTCCAGAATGACCTTGACGCCTTCGGTGACCCCGCGATGCGCTTCGACCAAAAGCACCACCAGATCGGCGTCGGCCGCTCCGCTCCACGCCGCCGCAACCATGGCCCGATCCAACCGGCGGCGCGGTGCAAAAATGCCCGGTGTATCAACGAAAACCAATTGCGCGTCACCCTCCATCGCGACACCACGAATACGGGCGCGGGTGGTTTGCACTTTGTGCGTCACAATCGAAACCTTGGCCCCAACCATCCGGTTCAGCAGGGTGGATTTACCGGCGTTCGGCTCACCTATCAGGGCCACAAATCCGGCGCTTGTATCGGTCATTCTTCATTCTCCAATCGGGCCAGCAACTGCTTGGCCGCGGCCTGTTCGGCCTGTCGTTTTGAACTTGCTGTTGCGGGTGCAACCGCGCCATTTTCCAGTCGCGCCTCGATGGTAAAAACCGGTGCGTGATCCGGGCCTGTGCGGGCCACTTCAACATAAGCGGGCGGCAGCAGTTTGCGCGCTTGCGCCCATTCTTGCAATGCCGTTTTGGCGTCGCGTGCATCGGCGTCAACCTGACTGATCCGTTTACCCCACAAACGCAGAACCAACGCCCGTGCAGCGTCAAATCCGCCGTCCAGATAGACCGCCGAAATCACCGCTTCCATCGCGTCGCCAAGCAGCGCTTCTTTGCGCCGCCCGCCTGATAACATCTCGGAGCGGCCCAGCTTTAGCACCGCGCCCAAATCAAATTCCCGCGCCACATCAGCACAGGTTTCCTTGCGCACCAAGGCGTTGAACCGTGGTGCCATCTGACCCTCGGTTGCGGCGGCATCAGCGGTGAACAGCGCCTCGGCCATCACCAACCCAAGCACACGGTCGCCCAAAAACTCCAGCCGCTGGTTATCATCACGGGTTGGCGAGGACATCGACGAATGGGTAACGGCCCGATGCAAAAGCTCGGGCCGCGTAAAATCGTAACCAATCCGGCCAGAAAAGGCCTTTAGTTCAGAGGATAGTTTCACTGCACCGCCTTAAAGAACCGGTCCGAGCGCCACGTCCAGAAGTAAAACAGCGACTTGCCCGCGGACGAGAACACGATCCGGTCCGCACGTCCGATGATGTTTTCAAAAGGCACAAATCCGACCCCGCCCACGTTTTGCGCAAACCGGCTGTCGGTGGAATTATCGCGGTTGTCCCCCATGAAGAAATAGTGCCCCTCGGGAACCGTATAGATACCGGTGTGGTCCTTGGATTGGTCGCCAATATTTATGATACTGTGCGACCTGCCGTTGGGCAGGGTTTCGATCATCCTTGATTTTTCGCAAATAGCCCCCAAACCCGGTGTGTTTTCACATCTTGGCTTGCTGCCGACCGAGCCTTGTGCCTCGTATACTTCTTCAAACACACCATCAGGTGTCAGCTGCACGGCTTGGCCATTGATATGCAGCACACTGTCTTTCATCTGAATTTTGTCACCGGGCAGGCCGATCAACCGTTTGATAAAATCCTGACCATTCACAGGGTGGCGAAACACCACAACATCGCCGCGTGTCGGTTCGGACCCCAAGATACGGCCAGAAATAGGACAGGCCGAAAACGGGCAGGAATGCTGCGAATAACCATAGGCCATTTTGTTCACAAACAGGAAGTCTCCGATCAACAATGTATCTTTCATTGAGCCTGACGGAATCCAGAAAGGTTGGAAAAACAGGGTGCGGAAAACGCCTGCAATAATCAGCGCCCAAAACACCGTTTTAAAGAGTTCCCAGATGCCTTCGGGCTTTTCTGCTTTGCTTGCCATGATACTGAATATTCCTGCTCGGTTTGATGTTTAGGGCGTTTGGCGTTTTCCAGATCAGGCTATCACTTTAATGGTCGAGGCAGCGTTTGTGGAACAAATGCGTTCGACCATTAAAGTGATTCACGAGATACGTAAAACGCTTTAGGGCTACATGATGGTCGGGGGCACCAGAGTCAAGTTTTAGGGCGCGCCTCAATCACTACAAAGGCCTGCGCCCACGGGTGATCATCGGTCAGGGTAACATGAATGATCGCCTCATGCCCCTCGGGGGTCATGGTCTCCAACCGTTCTTTGGCCCAGCCCGTCACAGCCATCACGGGCTGACCCGTTTCCAGATTGCTGACCGCCATATCGCGCCAGCTGATGCCCATCCGAAGACCGGTGCCCAGCGCCTTGGAACAGGCCTCTTTGGCGGCCCAACGTTTGGCGTAGGTGCCCGCCACGTCCTTGCGACGCTCGGCTTTGCGTTGCTCGATTTCGGTGAACACACGGTTGCGAAACCGGTCGCCAAACCTCTCCAGCGTGCCCGCAATGCGGTCTATGTTTGCAAGGTCGGTGCCAACGCCAAGGATCATAACATTTCCAATTCTATCCCCTGATAGGGTTCTTGGGAAGCCATGCGCGAAACTGGGTGGCCAATGCATCACGCGCCACGGAATCATTTTCAAAAACATCTAAACCACCTGGATAAGGCGCTAGAAAACACCCTGATTGTGGCGAAAAAAGCCCGAAAGACATTTCATGGTCGTATGCGGTCGATAACAATACTTGCTTCCATTCCATTGCTTGCCAAGGTGTAGCGCGCACTGACCAACGAAACACAGGTTCCTCATCTGGGCCTTCTGCTTCAGCAACCCAAGGTGAAAGGTAATAGATTTCTTCACTTCGAGAAAAGAGGGCGTTTCCAACTGCCGCAAATCGGTCGAACACTTGCTTATCATCGGCTGGGTTTGCAGGAAATTGTTTATCTGGAAAACTATGGAACCTTACCCATTTATTTGCGCGCAGCTGAATCTGTTCGATACCAACTGGGTTACCTTCATAGCCGCAAGCGGCCCAAGCTTTGGCAAATCTGTCGTTCCAATTGGGGATCAATTTCGCGCCTCATCCATCAAATCACGCATCTTTTGGATCGCGGGTTGCAACCCCATGAAGATCGCCTCACCAATAAGAAAATGGCCGATGTTCAGTTCCAACACCTCGGGGAATTCGGCAATCGGCTTGACCGTGTCATAGGTAATCCCGTGGCCCGCGTGAACCTCGAGACCCAACCCATCCGCGTAAGACGACATCTCGCGCAGCTTCACCAGCTCTGTCTCGGCCACATCGAAATGGCCCTCGGAAAACGCATCACAATAGGGGCCGGCGTGCAGTTCGACAATGTTGGCGCCGATCCGCACCGCCGCATCAATCTGGCGAATATCAGTCGCCACAAACAGCGACACCCGACATCCCGCCTCACGGATCGGAGCAATGAAATGCGCCAAACGGTTTTCCTCGCGGGCCACTTCCAGCCCACCCTCGGTGGTCAGCTCTTCACGCTTTTCCGGCACGATGCACACGGCGTGAGGCTTGTGACGCAGCGCAATCGCCTGCATTTCCGCGGTCGCTGCCATCTCGAAATTCAGCGGCACCGATAGGTTCTCCATCAGACCGTCAATATCCGCGTCTGAAATATGCCGCCGATCCTCGCGCAGATGCGCAGTTATACCGTCGGCACCGGCCTCTTCGGCCAGCTTGGCGGCGCGCAGGGGGTCGGGGTAGCCTCCGCCGCGCGCATTTCGCACGGTTGCCACATGATCAATGTTAATCCCAAGCCGCAATTTGCCAGATGGTGTATCGCTCATCACAAATCCTTTGTGTGTCTCATTTTCAAAAGCCTAGACTTATTCGTCAGGCTCGTCAGCCCTCGCCGCAGCTTTCTTTGCGCGAATGTCGGCCAGTTTGGCCTTTAGACGGCCTTTGCGGCGGTTCTTATAGGCCGCAATCACCGGAACACTGAGATAATAGCAGATGATTCCGGCAATCGGCCCAAGGATCAATCCGCCCACCATATAGGGCAAAAACACAGTATCATAAAAGTCGTTCAGTTGATCCCAATGGGCCGTTGAATCATTGAACATTGCCCCAAAATTGTGCTTGAGATCGCGCCATGCCCCGCCAAAATTGCTCATCACGGAGTGTTGGCTACCCTCGTCATATTTTGAGCCCAAAACCCAGTGGCCCATCTGAAGGCTACTGACTGCGATAAACGGAAATGTGATCGGATTGCCGAAGAACGTCGCCATAACGGCAGCAATGATGTTGCCTTGCATCCCTTTGGCAATCAGCGCGGCGGTGACAAAGTGTAGGCCGAAAAGCGGGGTGAAGCTGGTCATCACACCGGCAAAAACACCACGCGCAATTCTGTGGGGTGGATCGGGTAAACGACGCACGCGGTGTTTGACGTAATGAAAGGCACGCGCCCAACCGCCCTTTGGATAGATCAATTCCCAAAGGACGCGTAGAAATGATCTTTTGTCGCGGCGTTTGAAAACCAAACGAGTCGTCCTTTATAAATTCCAAACCATTTCTATGGTTTGCGTGCCGGATCCCGATAACGTTCCAGCGCTGCCACATCGCTGTCTGCTTCTAGGGCCGTCATCACCGTATGCAGATGCTCGACATCCCTCAAGTCCACATCAATCAGAATTCGGTAAAAATCCGGTTTCCGGTCCAAAAACAACAAGTCTGCGATATTCGCCTTTTGCTCGCCGATCAATGTGCAAATTCGTCCCAGTACGCCCGCATCATTGCTGATTGTAATGCGCAGGGTTACGGAATGGGCCGCCGGGTGCTTGCCGCTGTGCCAATGCAGATCAACCCAGCGATCATTCTGGTCCTCGAATTCCGTCAACACGGGGCAATCGATGGCATGCACCACGACGCCTTTGCCACGATAGCTGATGCCGACGATCCGTTCACCCGGAACCGGTTGGCAACATGCTGCTCTCTCGAACGTTTGACCATGTTCCAGTCCGACAATCGCGCGGGCCACCTCGACTTCGTCGCCAGTGCTTACGGACAGTTCAGGGTATAACCCCTCGACCACATCGCGCGCGTTGGTTTCGGCGCTGCCAAGACGCGCCAGCAACTCGTTCAAATCGGACAGGCCCATGTGTTTGGCGGCGATGCTCAACGCTTTGTCGGTCGCTTTCTTGCCAACATGCTCGAACGCCACACGGGCCAACTCGCGCCCCAGTTTGATGAACCGCTCGCGGTCCTCACTGCGCAAGGAGCGCCGGATCGCTGACTTTGCTTTGCCGGTAACAGCAATGTCGATCCACGTTGCTTGCGGGCGCTGGCCCTCGGCTGTCATAATCTCAACGGACTGGCCGTTTTTGACCCGCGTCCACAACGGCACCCGAATGCCATCGACCCGCGCCCCAACGCAAGCGTCGCCAATGCGTGTGTGGATCGCATAGGCAAAATCCAGCGGTGTCGCGCCACGCGGCAGTTTCACGACTTCGCCCTTGGGGGTGAAACAAAAAACCTGATCCGAATACATCTCAAGCTTAACATGCTCTAGAAACTCATCGTGATCTTCGGCTGAATCCAGCCGCTCCGTCAGGCTGGCAACCCAACCGGCCGGATCAACCGCGAACGGGTTGCTGGCCCGCACGCCATCGCGATAGGACCAATGCGCGGCCACGCCAGCCTCGGCGACATCATGCATCAGGCGGGTACGGATTTGCACCTCGACCCGTTTGCCATCGCGCCCCGAAACGGTGGTGTGAATTGACCGGTAACCATTGGATTTCGGCTGGCTGATGTAATCCTTGAACCGCCCTGGCACAGCCCGCCAACGTTGATGGATCGCCCCCAGAACACGGTAACAATCGGCCTCGTTTTCAGTGATGACCCGAAAACCATAAATGTCGGACAGGCGGGAAAAGCCCTGCCCCTTTTCCTCCATTTTACGCCAAATCGAATAGGGTTTTTTGGCGCGGCCATAAACATCGGCGTTGATGGCACCCTTGTCCAGTTCCAGACGGATATCATCGGTGATCTTTTTGACCACATCACCAGTTTCACGTTGCAGCGTGATAAAGCGGCGCATGATTGAATTGCGCGCCTCAAGGTTCAGCACCGAAAAGGCCAGATCCTCCAGCTCTTCGCGCATCCATTGCATGCCCATGCGACCGGCCAGCGGCGCATATATGTCCATGGTTTCACGGGCCTTTTGCACCTGTTTATCCGGGTGCATCGATTTGATCGTGCGCATATTGTGCAAACGGTCAGCCAGTTTCACAAGAATGACGCGCAAATCTTTGGACATCGCCATGAATAGCTTGCGGAAGTTTTCGGCCTGTTTGGTCTGGGTCGAGGACAGCTGCAAATTGGTCAGCTTGGTCACCCCGTCGACCAGCTCGGCAATCTCGCTGCCAAACATATCCGCCACTTCGGTGTAGGTGGATTTGGTGTCCTCGATGGTGTCGTGCAGCAGTGCGGTGATAATCGTTGCATCATCCAGCCGCTGATGGGTCAGGATCGCGGCGACCGCCACCGGATGGGTGAAATACGGCTCGCCCGAATGGCGAAACTGGCCCTCGTGCATGTCCGTGCCATAGGCAAAAGCTGTGCGGATCAGGTGTTCGTTTGTCTTAGGATTATAGGTGCGAACCAGCGCGATCAGGTCATCAAGAGTGATCTTTTCCGGCATCCGCGTTTCGCGCCTTTCAACATGCTGGCGAGGGTGCGGTTACGGCTGCCCTTGCGCTTCCATCAATGCCCGCAGCAGCTTTTCTTCAGACATATCGTCTTCTGCGGGCTTGTCTGCTTCGGCCCCCATCAGCAATGCCATTGCATCCTCTTCGGGCTCGTCCACCTCGATTTGGGTTTGCTGGCTTTCGATCATCCGCTCGCGCAAATCATCGGCTGACTGTGTTTCCTCGGCGATTTCACGCAGCGAAACGACAGGGTTTTTATCATTGTCACGCTCAACCGTGATCGCATCACCAGCCGCGATTTCGCGGGCACGGTGAGCGGCCAGCATAACCAGCTCAAAACGGTTTGGAACCTTATCAACGCAATCTTCAACGGTAACGCGGGCCATAGGGCGACTCCTGATCTCGACTTAGGTGCAATACGAAGCCGTCTATTTAGGGGCTTTAGTCCTTGTTGACAAGCGCTAAAGCGGTTTGATTTGCGCTACCTCGTCTGCCCTTAGATCATCCAGCATCTGGCGGGTGCTTTGCCGCGTCACCGGATGCACCCAATCCGGCGCTACATCTGCCATCGGCACCAGTACAAAAGCTCGATCCTGAAGGCGGGGATGCGGCACAACCAAATGCTCTGGTGCCAGCTTTGACTGGGCCTCAATCGGCAAGTTCTGCCAGTGTTCAAACGCCTCGCGGTCGGGCAGTATTTCATCGCCAAAAGCCAATAGATCAAGGTCCACTGTCCGCTGCCCCCAGCGCGCGATTCGCGTGCGCCCCAAGGTTTCCTCGACGTCATGCAACCGTGATAAAATTTTATTTGGGGTCAAGGCCACTCGTAACAAAGCCGCGGCATTCACATAATCCGGCCCAGCCCCCGCAGGAAAACAAGGTGTTGAGTAGAATCGGCTAACAGATTGAATCTCCACACCGTCGCGTGCCAAAAGGTCCAGCGCAGTCTGTAAAATTTCCAACGGAGAGCCGTGGTCAGACGACAAATTTGAACCAAGGCCGATAATTGCCGATGCTGGTTCAATAACTGCGCCCGAGGGTTGCAACATATTTTAACAATCCTTAAAATCATATACAGGTTTCGCATATTTTTATTAGGTAACCACACTCACTCACGGAAACGAAGTCGAAACCGCCTACCGGAAGGAAAATTGGATGTTCTACAAAGACGAACGGCTTGCGCTGTTCATCGATGGTTCGAACCTGTATGCGGCGGCCAAATCGCTTGGGTTTGATATCGATTACAAACTGCTGCGGAGCGAATTTATGAGACGGGGCAAATTACTGCGTGCGTTTTATTACACCGCTCTGCTGGAAAACGACGAATACTCACCAATTCGGCCCTTGGTGGATTGGCTGCATTACAACGGCTATTCCATGGTGACAAAGCCCGCCAAGGAATACACTGATTCGATGGGGCGTCGTAAGGTAAAGGGCAACATGGATATCGAACTGGCGGTTAATGCGCTGGAATTGGCACCGCATGTTGACCACATGGTTATTTTCTCGGGGGATGGCGATTTCCGTCCCTTGGTTGAAAGCCTGCAACGTCAAGGCGTACGTGTTTCGGTGGTTTCGACCATCCGTTCACAACCGCCGATGATTTCGGATGACCTGCGTCGCCAAGTCGATAATTTCATTGAACTGGACGACCTGCGCGAAGTGATTGGTCGCCCACCACGCGAACCGATGTCCGCACCGGCACAGGCCAGTGAATCAGATGACTAAACTCAAAAGCCGGGGCATCTGCCTCGGCTTTTTCCATTATCATATCTAGACGTCGTCACCCGTTGGCCTTAGGTCTAATCCAACAGGATGGGGTCGATATGACAAAACCACAGCTTACACTTTACCTTGCCGCGCCGCGTGGATTTTGCGCAGGCGTCGTGCGCGCCATCAAGGTCGTCGAAATGGCGATCGGGAAATGGGGCGCACCAGTCTATGTGCGCCATGAAATCGTGCATAACAAATACGTGGTCGACGGGTTGCGCGACAAGGGCGCTGTTTTTGTCGAGGAGCTGGATGATTGTCCCGATGACCGCCCCGTCATTTTTTCCGCCCACGGTGTCCCAAAATCAGTGCCTAATGCGGCCCAAAAACGCAATATGATCTATGTTGATGCCACTTGCCCACTGGTGTCCAAGGTCCATATCGAGGCTGAACGCCATTCCGAAAACGGGTTGCAAATGGTGATGATCGGCCATACCGGCCACCCCGAAACTGTCGGCACAATGGGGCAATTGCCAGATGGCGAAGTACTGCTGGTTGAGACCGCTGATGACGTTGCCACGCTGGATGTGCGTGACCCCAACAAGCTGGCTTATATCACCCAGACCACCCTGTCGATTGACGACACCGCTGGTATTGTAGCGGCTCTTTTGGCCCGCTTTCCTGCCATCGTTGGGCCCCACAAAGAAGACATCTGTTATGCCACCACCAACCGCCAAGAAGCTATGAAGGAAATCGCGCCCAAATCCGACGCCATTTTGGTGATCGGTGCGCCCAATTCCTCAAACTCCAAACGGTTGGTCGAGGTCGGCGCGGCAGCGGGGTGCGCCTATTCCCAATTGGTACAACGTGCCGCTGACATTGATTGGCGCGCGCTGGACGGGATCAAAACGCTGGGCTTGTCCGCTGGGGCCTCGGCCCCCGAAGTCCTGGTCAATGAAGTAATCGACGCCTTTCGTGCCCGTTATGACGTGACGGTCCAATACGTTGAAACCGCACAGGAAAACATTGAATTCAAGGTGCCGCGCATCCTGCGAGAACCCGCATGAGTATGGATGCCAGAACCATTGAAGTCTATGACGCCCGCGCCGCCGACTATGCGCGCCTGACCAAGGAATTGGACGGCTACAATGAATTGGCCGCCTTTTGCGAGGCCGTGCCTACGGGCGGACACGTGCTGGACCTTGGGTGCGGCCCCGGCTTTTACGCAGCATTTATGGCCGAACAGGGCTGCAAAGTGGATGCTGTTGATGCCTCGGTTGAAATGGTCAAACTTGCGGCGCAGCACACGGGCGTTACCGCCCGTCACGCCAGTTTTGACGATATATCAGGCCACGCTATTTACGATGGCATCTGGGCCAACTTTAGCCTTTTGCACGCCCCGCGCGACGCCTTCCCCAAACATCTGGCCGCCCTGCACCACGCTTGCAAACCTGATGCGAAATTTCATATCGGCATGAAATTAGGCTCTAATGCAAGCCGTGACGGCATCGACCGGATGTATACCTATTACCAAGAGGACGACTTGTTGGCCCATCTGATTACCGCCGGGTTTCATATCGATCACTGCAAACACGGCAATAGCCCCGGCCTAAGTGGCGAGCCCTCGGACTGGATTTTGGTGACAGCGCATGCCTGATTTATTCGTCTATACCGATGGTGCCTGTTCGGGCAATCCTGGCCCCGGTGGCTGGGGCGCGCTGATGATTGCCCGCGATGGCAACAAGGTTCTGAAAGAGCGTGAACTCTGTGGCGGCGAAGAACACACCACCAACAACCGGATGGAATTGCTCGGCGCGATCAACGCGCTAGAGGCTTTGGCGCGCCCATCGACCCTGACCATCATCACCGACAGCGCCTATGTTAAAAACGGCGTCACCACATGGATCCACGGCTGGAAGCGCAACGGCTGGCGCACCGCGAACAAAAAGCCGGTGAAAAACGTCGAGTTGTGGCAACGCATTGACGAGGCACAAGCCCGTCATAGCGTGACATGGGAGTGGGTAAAGGGACACGCTGGGCATCCTGAAAACGAACGTGCGGACGAGTTGGCGCGTGCGGGTATGGAGCCGTTTAAAGCGGAACCAATCTAATCAGAATCAAGCCGTCATCCGACAACCCGAGGCAGTCTTAACGCAAGTTAACGCGTTCGGGGTACCGGATGAATGCAATTGGATTGGTTTTGCTCTAAGGCGGATTAGAGCCTATTTCTGGATATAGGTACGATAGACCCAGATCAAAAACACGGCCCCAAGCACGGCCCCGACAAAGCCAAAGGCAATCCCGGTCAGCAACAGGATAAACCGCAGGAGCAACCCGCCAATCAGAGCGCCAAAGATGCCGATGGCGACCGTGGTAACAACATTCGTTTTTACATGCATCATCCGCGTGGCTAAAAACCCCGCAGCGGCACCGATTATGATCAAAAAGATAACTGGCATAGGCCATATATAGGCCATCTCAGTTGCTCATCAAGCCTTACAGCATATTTCGTTCGGTTAGAAGTGCCCGCAAGCAAGCAACGAGCCGCCCTAAGTCAAGCGTTCCGGCATTTCAAACCCGCGCAACACCTCGCCTGCATCCATTGGCCGCTTGCCTTGCCGTTGCGCCTTGAGGATCTCGACAGCCCCCGTGCCACAAGCGATGCGAAAGCCATCCAAAACTGCGCCAGCGTTGCCAGCACCCTCAGCCACACGGCTTTCCAACAGTTTCAGGCGTTCGCCACCAACCTCGCACCATGCCCCTGGAAACGGTGACAGCCCGCGGATCAAACGATCCACTTCAACGGCGGTAAGCGACCAGTCAACCCGCGCCTCGGATTTGTCGATCTTTTTGGCGTAGGTCACACCCTGCTCGGGCTGTGTATGTGGCTCTAACTCGGCCAAATTTGCCAAAGCATGCACAATCAATCGTGCGCCCAGATCGGATAAACGGTCATGCAAAAGCGCCGTGGTATCCTGCGCTTCGATCGGTACGGACTGGCGCAACAACACCGGTCCGGTGTCCAGCCCTGCCTCCATCTGCATGATGCAAACACCGGTTTGGCTATCCCCCGCCATGACCGCCCGATGGATCGGCGCAGCCCCGCGCCAGCGCGGCAACAATGACGCGTGAATGTTCAGGCAGCCCTGTTTTGGCGCATCCAACACGGCCTGCGGCAAGATCAACCCATAGGCCACCACCACCGCCACGTCAGCGCCCAGCGCTGTGAACTCTGTCTGCTCGATCTCGCCTTTCAACGACGCCGGGTAGCGCACTTGCAAGCCCAAGACCTCGGCCTGTGCTTGGACCGGACTTGGCCGATCTTTCTTGCCCCGACCCGCTGGGCGCGGCGGCTGACAATAAACGCAAACGACATCATGACCCGCCTCAACCAACGCATTCAGCGCAGGCACCGAAAAATCCGGCGTGCCCATAAACACAACTTTCATCGCGCCCCCTTGCGGAATTTCCGCAGCAACATATCGCGCTTAACCTTGGATAGATTGTCAAAAAACATCCGTCCGTTCAAATGATCAATCTGGTGCTGAACGGATGTCGCCCAAAGCCCGACAAACTCACGCTCCTCGACCTCGCCCTCAACATTCAAGAACTGAACTGTCACCGCACGGGGCCGTTTGATCGCGGCTGAAAATCCGGGCAGATTGGGGCTGGCTTCGTCATGTTCGCGCAACTTGACCGAAGCATGTAATACATGCGGATTGGCCATCAACACCGCCTGCCCGCGCGCCTCGGAGGCGTCCACAACGGCCATCCGCTGCATCACCCCGATCTGGGGTGCCGCCAACCCAACACCGGGCATCGCCTCCATCGTATCAACCATATCGGACCAGATACCACGCGTGGTATCATCGACCGTTTCAATTGGCGTGCAGACAGTTTTCAGACGTTTATCAGGATAGGGCACAAAGGCGCGGATCATGCCCGCGCCCGCTCGCGTTTCAATTTGACCATTTTTCGGGTGATCATCTGGCGGCGCAGCGGTTTGAGGTAATCAATGAACAGCTTGCCTTCCAGATGGTCGATTTCATGTTGCACACAGGTTGCCCATAGTGCATCGAACTTGGCTTCGCAGGCGGCACCATCCATGTCGGTCCATTTGACCATCACTTCGGCGGGGCGCTCCACTTCGCCGTATTGTTCGGGGATCGACAAACAGCCCTCATCGTAGACATTCAATGCCTCCGAGGACCAAACCACTTCTGGATTAAACAAGGCCATCGGCTGCGGATCAGCACCTTCTTCTTTGATGCAATCCATCACGATCAGACGTTTCAAAACACCCAACTGCGGCGCGGCCAGACCAATGCCCGGTGCATCATACATGGTATCCAGCATATCGCTGGCCAGCTTGCGCATTTCATCATTCACCCCCTCAACAGGGGTAGCCACCTTTTTCAGGCGCGGGTCGGGGTGGATCAGGATCGGTCGAATACTCATAAGGGTCATTTAAGACATGATTTGCCAAGCTGCAACGCCCTTGCATCTGGAAATTCAATTGGTAACGTGGCGACAAATGGAAAATGAGGCAAATCACATGGATTTTGACGAAATTATCGACCGCCGGAACACCCATAGCGCCAAATGGGATTTGATGGAGCAGATTTACGGCGTGCCGCGCGACACAGGCATCGCAATGTGGGTTGCCGATATGGATTTCCGCCCACCCGCTTGCGTTCAAGACGCGCTGCAAAACATGCTGGACCTTGGCATTTATGGCTATTTTGGCGATGACAAGGCTTATAAGTCCTCGATCCAGTGGTGGATGAAAAACCGCCACGGATGGGATGTAGGGGCCGATGCTATTTTCACCACCCACGGGCTGGTCAACGGCACCGCCTTGTGCGTCGATGCCTTTACCGATGCGGGCGATGGCGTGGTGTTGTTCACCCCCGTTTACCACGCTTTTGCCAAGGTGATTAACGCGGCGGGGCGCAACGTGGTTGAGTGTCCGCTGGTCATTAACGATGGCCGCTATGAAATGGATTTCGCCGCCTATGACGCGCAAATGACCGGAGCCGAAAAGATGGTGATACTGTGTTCCCCGCACAATCCAGGGGGCCGTGTCTGGACCAAAGACGAGCTGCAAGGTGTGGCCGATTTTGCCAAGCGTCACGATCTGGTTCTGGTCAGCGATGAAATCCACCATGACCTGGTGTTCGGCGGGAACAAACACACCGTTATGCCGCTGGTTGATTCATCGGTTTCTGATCGTCTGGTGATGATGACGGCGGTGACAAAAACCTTCAACATTGCGGGTGCGCACACAGGCAATGTCATCATCCATGATGAGGCCCTGCGTGCCAAATTCGGCGCAACTATGGCAGCACTTGGCCTGTCGCCCAACTCGTTCGGGCTGTTCATGACCACGGCCGCCTATTCGCCCGAGGGGGCCGCGTGGGTGGATGAGTTGAACGCCTATCTGACCGAAAACCGCCGCCTCTTTGACGAAGGTATCAACGCGATCCCCGGTTTGAAATCAATGGATTTGCAAGCCACCTATTTGGCGTGGGTCGATTTTTCCGGCACCGGCATGTTGCAAGCCGAATACGCCGAACGGGTCGAGAAGGTCGCGCAAATCGCGGTGAACCATGGCGAGACGTTTGGCACTGGAGGCGAGAGCTTCTTGCGCTTTAATCTGGCCACGCCACGCGCAGTTGTCGTTGACGCCGTTGACCGGTTGCAAAAAGCATTCGCCGACCTGCAATAATGCGGGCATTGCGGCACCTATCCCGATTAGCGGTCCTGATCTTTGTCGGAGTGGTGGCGTTTGCGCTGTATGATCGCTATGCGCCCAGCCCCGCGCCCCCACCGCTGGCCCCGTTAACCGAACAGATCGATCACATTCTGATTGAGAAATCAGCCCGTCAGCTGACGGTATTTCGAGATGGCAAAGCCGTGCGCTCCTACCAGATCGCGCTTGGCTTTGCGCCCACGGGCGACAAGCTGCAGCAGGGGGATGGCAAAACGCCCGAGGGCACCTTCGCCATCAACCGTCGCAACCCGAAAAGCAGCTATCATCTGTCACTGGGTATCGATTATCCGCAAACCGATGACCGCAAGCGCGCAGCGGCCGCCGGCATTGATCCTGGGGGTGAAATTTTCATCCATGGTCAGCCCAACGGGCTGGGCAAGCTGGCAACGATTCCATATGATTGGACCGCCGGATGCATTGCCGTATCCGATCAGGAAATAGAAGAACTATGGCGTGTCGTGAGCAACGGAACTACCGTTGAAATCAGGCCCTAGCGACCCAACAAAGCGACGGGGGCGTTCACATCCCGCGCAAAATCCAATGGGGCTTTGTCTCTGACGGCGGTGCTGCGCTTAAAGTCATAAACCATCTCGCCGTTGGCCTCTTCTGACGCGATGACCAGACATTGATACAGATGACGTGAGCCGTCATAGATATCCACCAATCCGCGCAAATGTGGTGCGTTTTCAACGTCCAACGCAAAGCCGCTGTCCCAATATCGCAGTACTGGAAAAATCTCGTCATCCGTATGAACCCGCAGGCGGCTTTTGCGTTTCAGATCACGTTTGCGGGCCATTTCCAGACCCTCGCGTACTTCTTTTGGAAGAAATTCAAACATAGCGTACCATCCCGTTTCCCTCTGCACAGTGGCACGGTCGTGGTAAACGTCAAGTTAATGTTATGTGACAGACCGTTTCCAAACTAGGTGTTGTGGTCCTCAACCAGATTCACCCCAACCACTGGCCTAAGCACGTGGGGCTTGTCCGGATCATACAAGGCGCTATCCTTGAAATCCCGCACATTTCCAAGGGCTGGCCCGACCAGAATCAACGCCGTACGTGTAATTTTTTCGACCCGTACTTTTTTGCGGATATCGGACAGGGTGCCACGGATGATCATCTCGTCTGGCCAACCAACGCGGTAGGCAACCACAACGGGGCAATCCTCGCCGTAATGCGGGACCAAAACGCGCTCGATCTCGCGCATGTTGCGCACCCCTAGATGGATCGCCAGCGTGGCCCCGGTACGGGCGAAATTGTCCAATGTTTCGCCAGCGGGCATCGATGTGGACTGCATGGAAACGCGTGTTAAAACGATGGATTGCGCTATTTCAGGGATGGTAAGTTCCTGCCCCAGCGCGGCGGCGGCAGCCGCATAGGCAGGCACACCCGGGATAATCTGGTAATCGATCCCGTCAGCCCGCAGGCGGCGGATTTGCTCGGCAATCGCGCCATATAATGACGGATCACCCGAATGCACCCGCGCCACGTCTTCGTCGCGCTCATGCGCCGCCAAAATCTCGGCGTGGGTGTCGTCCAGCGTCATCGCCGCCGTGTCCTTGACGATCGCCCCCTCCGGCGCACCCGCGACTACGTCCTCGGGCACCAATGAGCCTGCGAACAGGCAAACCGGACAGGCGGCGATCAGACGCTGCGCCTTTAGGGTCAGCAGTTCAGGGTCACCTGGGCCTGCGCCGATAAAATATACCGTCATGACAAATCTCCATCTATTTTTCGTGCGTAACCGCGTGGGGTGAACATCCGTGGGCCTTCGCCCAAATGCGCCAGTCGTGAATGGCTGGAGCCGACCAGAACGACGGTCAACATATCGACCTCGTCGACCTCCAGCTCCGACAGGTTGCGGTAGCGGATATTCTCCTCGGGCCGCCCAAGTGATGAGGCCAACATGACGGGCGTATCGGCGGGGCGATATTGCAGCAAAATATCGCGGGCCTCGGCCAACAATGTGCGCCGCCGCTTTGAAACCGGATTGTAAAATGCGATCACGAAATCACCCATGGCAGCGGCCTTTAGGCGTTTCACGATGTCCTCGCGCGGGGTCAGCAGATCCGACAAGGAAATCGCGCAGAAATCGTGGCCCAACGGGGCACCTGCGCGGGCCGCGGCCCCTTGCAATGCTGAAACACCGGGGGTTGAAATCACCTCAACCCGCCGCGCCGCATCCGTCACGCCGTGCGCGTCCGGCCCACGGTCCAACAGCTCGAACACCAGCGCACCCATCGCGTAAATGCCTGCGTCACCCGAGCAGATCAGAGCAACGTTATTGCCTTTGCCCGCTTGTTCCAGCGCATAGCGGCAGCGATCTTCCTCGCCGCCCAAAGGGAAGTCCGAGCGCAACTTGCCAGCCGCCAAGGGGCCGAGCAGATCGATGTATAACCCGTAGCCAACCAGTTCTTGGGCTTCGGCAATCAACTGGCTGGCCTCGGGCGTGCGCCATGAATGCTGGCCTGGGCCGATGCCGATGATCGACAGTTTACCACGTGCACGGCCCTTTTGGGCTGTAATAGGCACTGATTGACGTGCGACGGCGCAGGTGCAGGTTGCGGTTTTTTGCTTTTCAATCACCAGTGTGGAGTCGGCATCTGTCGCTGCAAGGGCCGCGCCTTCGGACACGCCGTGGCAACCAACTTCGGCAAAAACCACATCAGAAGGCGTTTTCAAACGGGGGGCTTCGGCCTCGAGCGTTGCTGCATCAAACAGGCGGAACGGCACATTCAAACGGTTGGCAACAGCGATGATGGCAGCTTCATCCGCCTTTAGATCAATCGAACTCACCGAGGCAATCGAACCCTGTGCAATACCCGCATCCATCAGCGATTTTTCAACCAGATCCCACATTTCCTGTGGGTCGGCATTGCGGGCGCAACCAAGGCCCAGCGCAAAGCGTTGTGGGTGGTAAACCAACCGTTCGGAGGAGCCCGTGGCGGAGGCTTCGGTCACGCAGATCTCGACCTTGCCGTTGTCATCTGCGGCGATCTCAAACAGGGCTTCGCCCGTGATCCGCGCCCCTGCCCCGTTCAACATGGCCGCCATCACGGATTTGGCGTCCTCAGGGTTCGCCAAGCTGTATCCGGCGGGCGGTTCATCCAGCGCGAACCCAAGCGCGATGTCGCCGGCCGTCGTGACCGCCGCCACGCCACCGATCGCTTGTGAAATCTGTTTGGCCAAACGGTTTGCGCCGCGATGCCCACCCAGCAAAGGCACGACAACCGCGCCATCGTCCGACACCGCCACCACTGGCGGCTCGGCTCGTTTATCGGCCAGCACAGGCGCAACCGCGCGGATCAAGATGCCAGCCGCGCAAACGCCGATCACCGGGGTCCCACTGGCAAACAAACTGCGCACATAATCCAGCGCGTTAGGGAAATAGGCATCCGCCACATCGACGCGTCCTTCGCGGCCATGCACCTGTGCGCCCAAGGATTTTGCCACTTTGTGAGCGGTTGCCTCGCCAGCGCGAGACAGGCAGATTACGACGGGGGTTAAAGCCACGGATCGGCCTCCTTTGTGATGAGTATCATTGAAAAATACGGTGCCGGATCCGGCGCTTTTGCCAGTGGCATTTTTTGCTCATCCGGTAGGGTGGTGCGTTCGATGTAATGGGCCTGATCAATCAAGCCCAAATCCTGAATAACGCCTCTAATCCGGCCCAAATGGCGTCCAACCTTCATGATCGCCACACTGTCAGCCGCTCCAATTTTTTGGCGCAGTTCGGCGTCAGGCAATGGGCCCGGAACCACACTCAGCGTCTCGTTGCGGGCGGCCAGCGGCAGGCCCAAGGCAGCCGCACTTGCGGTCATCGCCGTAATGCCGGGGATGATTTCGGTTTGGAAACGTTCCTTGAGCCGTGCGTAGATATACATGAAGGAGCCGTAGAAAAACGGATCGCCCTCGCACAGCACAACAACATCCAAACCAGTCTCTAATATGGCGGAAATCTCACTTGCAGCAGCATCGTAAGCCGCTTGTGCGGGGCCGCGCGCCACTTGCATCGGCACATCGATCACGATCTCGCGCACCTCCTCACCAATCAGATCAGCCGCGATGGAACGCGCGAAACTATCGCCCCCTGCCAAGGTTGGATAGGCAATGACCTTGGCCGTTTCGATCACCTTTGCTGCTTTGCGGGTCATCAGTTCGGCGTCCCCCGGGCCAAGCCCGACGCCATACAAAACCCCTGTCATCGCTTGACCAGACTTAACTGGGTGACGGGGCGAAAGGGTTTCCAGCCGCTCAGTGGGCCAATCGGCTCAACACGCGAGATTTGCAGTTTGACCAAATCGCCACCAAATTCACTGTGCAGCGCAATCAGCTCCGCTTCGCTTTCCAGTGTCACCGCGTTGGCGACCAAGCGTCCCAAAGGACGCAGGGCGGCCCAAGCCGAGGTAAACACTGCGCGGCTTAACCCGCCCCCGATAAAGATCGCGTCCGGCCGGGCCAATCCTTCAAGGGCCGCGGGCACCATGCCCTCAACCAGCTCCAGTTTCGGGGCACCCAGCGCCAAAGCATTGGCCGCCGCCATCGCGCGCCGATCGGCCCTTGGCTCAATGCCGATGGCCCGCGCATAGCGTGCGGCACGCATCCACTCAACCGCAACCGAGCCACAGCCACAGCCGATGTCCCACAGCAGAGCGCCGCGCATCGGCATCAGTTTGGCCAAGGTGGCGGCACGCACTTCTTGTTTGGTCATGGTGCCGTCGCTGACGAACAATTCATCCGCCAATCCCGGTACGCGGGGCAGCAGAGCGGCGTTAGGGGCTGCAATGCAATCCACCGCGAGCGTGTTGAACGGCGGCACCTCATGGGTCCAGCTTTCGGCGATCCCGTCAAAACGGGATTCCTCATTGCCACCCATATTGGCCAGCACCGTCATTTTACTTTGGCCAAATCCCCGGGCCGCCAAAAAAGCCGCGATCTGGGCGGGGGTTTCGGCCCCTGTGGTCAGGATAAGTAGTCTCTGATCCGGCTGAATATAGGCAATCATCTGCTCAACGGGTCGTCCATGGACGGTCAGTGTTTCCAGATCAGCCATCGACCAGCCCATCCGCGCGGCAGCCATCTGAAAGGCACCTACTTGGGGGTGATAAATGATTTCGGCGGGGTCGATGCTGCGCCCAATGCGGGCACCGACGGAATACCACAATGGATCGCCCGAGGCCAAAACCACAACCCGTTTGCCGCGTTGCACCTGAAGGGTTTCGATCAACGCATTGAACGGCGATGGCCAGTTGAAACGCGTAGCCCCAATTGCGCTGGCCAAGGCATGATGACGCTCGCCCCCAATGATGACTTCGGCGGCTTCAACCACAGCACGGGTGGCGGGGGTTAGGCCGTCCATGCCGTCTTCGCCAATCCCAACGATATGCAGCCAAGGTTTCATTGTGCAATCTCCGGCAAGCCAGCGGCCAATGCGTTTAAGGCAGCCGATGCCATGGCGGACCCACCACGGCGCCCGCGCAGGGCGACAAAATCGCAACCCCTTGGGCGCTCGGCCAATTCGGCTTTGCTTTCGGCGGCTCCGACAAATCCAACCGGAAAACCGAGGATCACCGCCGGTTTTGGCCAGCCCGCGTCGAGCAGTTCAAGCAGGTGAAACAACGCGGTTGGGGCATTGCCGATCACCACAACTGCGCCATCGATATGGTCGCGCCACAATTCAACGGCGGCGGCGGAACGGGTGTTGCCGATGTCTTTGGCCACGTCAGGGACGGAAGGGTCATTCAGGGTCACTATTACCTGATTATCTGCGGGCAAATAACGCCGGATAATCCCCGCGCCGACCATTTCGCAATCGCACAGGATCGGCGCACCGGATTGCAAAGCTTTGTTGCCAGCCGCATAGGCGTTTTCAGAGAACGCCAAACGGTCCGCAACCTCGACCATACCGCAGGCATGTATCAAACGAATAGCAACCGCCTCCATCCCCGCGCCAAAACGGTCTAGCCGCGCCTCTTCGCGCACGGTGGCAAAACTTTGGCGATAAATCGCGGCGGGCTCGCGCTCATAGGGTCTCATGACGCGGCCTTTATGTGCAGGGCGGGGTTATACATCTTTTTTGCGCGCACTTTCCGGCCCATGCGGGTGTTTGGCATGGGGGTATTCTGGGTGGGCGTGATCATGGCTATGGTCATGGTCTTGGTGGTGGTGACCATGTTCGTGGCTGTGCGCGTGATCGTGGTCATGATGATGGTGATGGTGATGGTGATGGTGATCCATATCCAAACGGCATTCGCCGGTGCAAAATGTATCGCACAAATCACAGGTCTCGACTGTTGCGCCAGGCGCATTGGCACCTTGGCCCTCAACATGATGATGGTGGCTTTCCTGAACCGCGCCGACTTCGGCCTCGAACCCCAAAACTTGGGTGCGATATTTGCAGGTGCCGCAAGTCTCGGGCGGTATCTCGCCCAGCTGCTCGGTGATCCGTTCAGCGAAGGTTTCCAGCACCTTGGGGTGATCATTTAGATAGCCCGCTTTGACGAATTGGAGGTCTGGATGCGCGGCGGCGACTTTGTCGGTAAATCCGTAAATCCGATCAATCAGGATGCCTGCAAACAGGAAATACGGAAACACGATGATGCGTTTATATCCCAGCTTGGCGGTGTGTTCCAGACAGGGCTCGACCAGCGGAAAGGTCACCCCCGAATAACCGATTTCGCACCAGCCAAACCCCATGCCTTCCCACAACATCCGACCGACTTTTGCGACATTGGCGTTGGCGTCAGGGTCTGACGCGCCGCGTCCAATCACCACTAGGCAGGTCTCGGAAAGAGGCAGTTCACCATGTTCGGCGTTGGCGGCATCGACGGCCTCTTGAATGCGCGCGCCCGCGGCGGCGATCATCTTGGCATCAACACCCAACTCGCGCCCATAGCTTAGGTTAATGTCGTGTTTCTTGGCGTAGGTGTTCAAAACCGTCGGGATGTCATTTTTGGAATGCATCGCAGCAAACAACATGCCCGGAACGGCCAAAATTTTCTCACACCCACCGTCACGCAACCGGTCTAGACCATCGCGGATAACAGGGTTGGCAAATTCCAGATAGCCGTAGTCAACCATCCAGTCATTGGGCAGCAGGGCTGGCAGTTTCTCGGCCAAAACGGCAAATTCATCAACCGCATCCTGCGAGCGCGAGCCGTGCCCGCAAATCATCACACCAATTTTTGACATATCAAGCTTCCTGTGGTTCAGCGTCGGGGTCTGCTTCAACCTCGTCATCTTCGGGCTCTTGCTCGCCACGTTTTTTCGCCTGCCATAGTGCGGCAGCCGCCGCAGCAGCCACGGCAGCAGCCGCAAGCCAATGATTGTGCCCCGCCAGATCAATAATATGGGTGGGGTGCGCCAAGGCTGGGCCGGCAGCCAACGCAAGAAGAACTATCAAAAGTGGTTTCATCGCATGTATCCTTTTCAACTGGCCTATAGGTCAGGACAGGAACACATGCTCCCGACGACGCTGCTTTTGATCCCCTTTATGGGTCGATCATCCGCAGCCAACCTTTCTGGCCCTAGGGCTTCGTCACCTTCCCGTATAATTATCCACCCCGCCCACCGCAATCTGATTCGCGCCAATCGGGCCACCAGCAGCGACATTATTCTTGGGACTTGCAATCGGGATGGGAATCCGTTTGTTCTGACCCAAAGCGCAAGGAACACGACATGAGCACCACCATCACCATCTGCGACACCTGCAAAATCGAGGGCTGGGATGCCGAGACAGCTGGCATCACCGATGGTGAAGCACTGGCCACTTTGATCGAGGCCGAGGTCGCCGCCACGGGTGCCGCCGTAAAAACACGCCGGTTTTCCTGTCTGATGGGGTGCACCCGTGCCTGCAACATCACTATTCAGGCTGAGGGCAAGTTGAACTATACTCTGGGTGAATTTACGCCCGAGGCCGAGGCTGCCAAAGGCATCGTTGAATACGCCATTTTGCATGGCAACAGCACGTCTGGCCAAGTACCTTACCGTGAATGGCCGCAAGCGATCAAAGGCCATTTCACAACCCGCCACCCTCCATTGGACGGTGCGGAATGAAACGGACCCGCGATCATGGGGGCGGCATCGATGACGCCGTCGCCCAATATGGTGGCGCGCGCGCCGATTGGCTGGATCTGTCGACGGGGATAAATCCGGTGCCCTATCCGATCCCCACCATAGAGGCCGACGCATGGAATGCCTTGCCGGATCAGACCGCGACGGGCACCCTTAAGGCCGCCGCCCGTAAATTCTGGAATGTGCCCAAAACAGCGACGGTTCTGGCAGCGCCAGGGGCATCGTCCTTGATCGCACGGATTCCTCTTTTGGCCGAAATTGGCATGGTTAGGGTCGAATCCCGCACCTATAATGAACATGAGGCTGGCTTTCGTATGGCGGGTTGGGACGTGTCGGATGACGCCCCGACCGCCCGCGTGATTGTCAGCCCGAACAACCCGACCGGTGACTACTGGTCCGGCAGTGACCAAACCCCCTTGCTGATTATTGACGAGAGCTTTTGCGACCTTTCACCTGAGAATTCCCGTATTGATCTAGCTGCCAGTTCCGGCACGATCATCCTGAAAAGTTTTGGCAAATTTTGGGGTCTGGCGGGTTTGCGGCTTGGCTTTGCGATTGGGGATCCAGCGTTAATTGGAAAGCTGTCTGATGCACTGGGTCCGTGGCCTGTTTCCGGCCCCGCGTTACGAATTGGAGCCGCTGCGCTCGCAGACAATGATTGGGCTGATAAGACCCGTACACGGTTGGCGGATGATGCCGCCCGCCTTGACGCCTTGATGCTGGCCAAGGGCGCCGAAATTCAGGGTGGCACCGAATTGTTTCGGCTGTACCGCGTTGACGATGCTGCCGTATGGCAAACGCGACTAGCCGAACATCACATCTGGTCTCGAATTTTTCCCTACTCCAAAACGTGGCTGCGCTTGGGCCTGCCAGCACCTGACCGTTGGGGTCAGTTGGAAGCGGCGCTGTGAGCACTGCGCTGATCCTTTTGCTCGCGCTCTTACTCGACGGTGCTTTTGGCGAACCAAAATGGCTGTGGTCACGCATCCCGCATCCCGCCGTCGTGATGGGCCGCGCTGTGGGATGGATGGATGATCAATTCAACACAGGTGACGCCAAAACACGCAATGGCACCCTGTCACTGATTGCCCTTTGTGCAGGCGCGGGGATATTGGGTTTGTTGGTCTCTAGTCTACCTGATTTTGGCATTACTCAAACATTGCTTACAGCCTTTTTACTGGCCCAGAAAAGCCTGACCCAACATGTCACCGCCGTCGCCAATGCGCTGCGCCTGTCCGTCGGCGATGGGCGTCTGGCCGTCGCCCAAATCGTTGGCCGCGACACCCGCGACATGAATGAGTCCGCGATCGCGCGGGGTGCAATAGAAAGTGCGGCCGAGAACCTGTCGGATGGGGTGATTGCCCCTGCTTTTTGGTTTTTGCTGCTCGGACTGCCCGGATTGCTGATCTATAAAATCACCAACACGGCAGATTCAATGATCGGCTATATGACCCCGCGGCACCGCGAATTCGGCTGGGCCGCCGCAAAGTTTGATGATTTGGTCAACTGGATACCCGCCCGCATCACCGCGTTTCTGATCGCGCTCACCCATGGCACCCTGTCAAAAAGGCACCTTATTCTGCGCGACGCACCGCTGCATCGCTCGCCAAATGCCGGCTGGCCCGAATCTGCGATGGCTGTTGCACTGGATGTCGCTCTTGCTGGGCCACGCAGTTACGACAACGAGATGCGCGATTTTCCGTTTGTGCATGAAGAAGGCCGTCACACCCTAACAGCCAATGACGTTGATTCCGCCGCTGCTGCCCTGTGGCGTACATGGTGTGTTGTAGTTTTTGTCACGGCATTTGTGGCCCTATTCAACTGAACCGGTTGCCTTGTGGATCGGTCCTGCTAATCTGCGCCAGATTGATTTTGAAAGGTTCCCATGCGTTTTTCCGTTTTCCCGATTGTCACGGCCCTGTGCCTGTCTGTTACACCGCTGCACGCCGAAACGCCCTGCGGTGGTAAATTCAGTCGTTTCGTTGCGACCATGCAAAAGGAGGCGATTGCAGCGGGCCATTCCGCCGCCAAAACCCAACAGTTTTTCGCCTCGGTCCGTCAAGATCCCAAAACGCTGAAAGCGGATCGCTCGCAGGGGGTGTTCCAGAAAAGCTTTATTGATTTTTCCCGCGCGCTGATCAGCAAAGGCCGGATCAACAAAGGTCGTGCCAACGCAGGCAAATACGACCGCATATTTGACCGCATTCAACAACAATATGGTATCAACCGTGGCGTCCTGCTGGCCTTCTGGGCATTTGAAACAGATTACGGATCGTTTCAGGGCAATTTCAACACACTGAATTCGCTGGTGACACTGGCGCATGATTGCCGCCGTCCGCATCTGTTTCGCCCACAAGTGTTCGCGGCACTCACGCTCTATGAACGTGGCGAATTTTCACCGACCAAAACCACAGGCGCATGGGCGGGCGAAATCGGCATGGTGCAAATGCTGCCCGCCGACATTCTCGAAAACGGCGTTGATGGCGATGGCGACGGAAAGGTGCGGCTGAAAACATCCCCACCCGACGCGCTGATGTCGGGGGCAAAGATGCTGTCCAATCTGGGTTGGCAGCCAAACCAGCCGTGGCTGCAAGAGATCGTTGTGCCAAAGTCGCTGGATTGGTCTAAAACCGGTCTGACGACGCAAATACCAGTCTCTAACTGGGCCAAAATGGGCGTTAAGGCCCGCAGTGGCACATTGGCAAAGGGGTTAAATGGATCGGTCATATTGCCTATGGGACGCAAAGGGCCTGCGTTTATGGCCTATCCAAATTTCCGCGTTTATTTTGAATGGAACCAAAGTTTTACCTACGTCACAACAGCCGCCTATTTCGGCACCCGACTGGAAGGTGCATCAGCCTATAATCCGGGCAACCCCGATCCGGGGCTTTCGGGCAAACAGATGAGGGCCTTGCAGAAAAAGCTGGCCGCACGGGGCCATGATGTGGGCAAGATTGACGGAATTTTGGGGGCCAAAACCCGCATTGCTATTCAACACGAACAGACCCGTTTGGGGCTGCCTGCGGATGCATGGCCGACGGCAGCACTGTTGAAGAAACTTTAGCACAAACAAAAAGCCCCGCGTAAAATGCACGGGGCTTTTCAAATGTTCCGAGGGCTAATTACCAGTCGATAAACTCTTCAAAATCCTCAATCGATAAACGCCACCAATCCAGTGTGTCTTCGAAGTTTTTATTGCCAACGCCGTCAAAATCCAAATTCACATCCATTTCGAGAAATGGATCGCCTTCGTCGTCAATATAGGCTTTGGCAAATCGCTTTTCGCGATTCCACTCGTTGATCTTTGACGCGGAAATGCCGTTATTTAAATCATAACCAGCCTTGATCAGGATCGAACTACAGTTGTCGTTATCTTCGCAGCCGTAGAAATAGACAGAGTATTTGGTGTCAGACACGCGGCTCGAAATTTTAGGGTCGCCTTGGGCGTCTTTGCCCATGGTTGCAACCAACCCGAAATCCTGCATCGCCTTCAAGACAACAAAGGCATTCGTGGCTGTGATCTCTGCCGTCGCAACTGATGCCGTTGTAATCATTAACGCGGTTGCGAGACCGCCAAACAGTTTTGTACGAAAATTCATGGTCCACCTTCTTTCATATTGGAGGTATTACAAATGAACCAAAAACAGACGCCAGCGTCAACGTCGTTTCCTGTCCTAGGCCACCATTGCTTCGGCTTTTTTCAAATCTACGCTGACCAGTTGGCTGACACCCAACTCGCCCATTGTGACCCCGAACAGGCGATCCATCCGCGACATTGTCACCGCGTGGTGGGTGATGATCAAAAAGCGTGTGTCAGTGCGGCGAGTCATTTCATCGAGCAGGTCGCAGAACCGCGTGACGTTGGCGTCATCCAGGGGCGCGTCAACCTCGTCGAGCACGCAGATTGGGGCGGGGTTGGCCAAGAACACCGCGAAAATCAGCGCCATCGCGGTCAGGGTTTGTTCGCCGCCGGACAGCAGGGAAAGTGTCGACAGTTTTTTGCCCGGTGGTTGGCACATGATTTCCAAACCGGCCTCGAGCGGATCGTCGCTTTCGACCAAAACCAGCTTGGCCTCGCCACCGCCAAACAGATGCGTGAACAGAAAACCGAAATTGTTGTTCACTTGCTCAAATGCGGTTAGCAGGCGTTCGCGACCTTCTTTGTTCAGGCTGGCGATACCAGTGCGCAGTTTTTTGGTGGCTTCTTCCAGATCGTTCTTTTCGTTCAGCAGTGTATCGTGTTCGACTTCGACCTCTTTGGCGTCCTCTTCGGCGCGCAAATTGACCGCGCCCAGCGCATCACGTTGGCGTTTCAAACGGTTCACATTGGCCTCGATGTTTTCCGAAGATGGCATTTCTTCCGGGTCGGTATCCAATTCCTCAAGTAGCTTTTGCGGCGTGACCTCCTGCTCTTCGGATATCCGTTCAGCGGCATAAGCCACGGTTTCACGCGCTGCTTCGGAACGGGCCTCAGAGCGGGCGCGCCCTTCACGGGCCTCCGAGGCACTGCGCTCTGCGTCGCGCTCTGCGTCAACTGCATTTCGCAATGCTGTTTCCGCCTCAGCCAATCTATCAGCTGCCGCACGGCGACGGGTCTCGGCGTCCGTAATCGCATCGGCCAACTCGTCGCGCTTGGCGGCGATTTCTTCAGGTGCGGCACTTGCCTCTTTCAATTCAGCCTCGGATTGAACCTTGCGCTCATTCAATTCCGCGATCCGCTTTTCTGCGGTTTCCAAACGGTGCCGCCAGCCTGAAATCTCTTTGGTGATTTCCTGACTGCGCTTGATCCGTGCCTCGCCCTCCCGGCGCAATTCATCATGGGCCGAGCGCTTGGACATCATGGTAATCCGGGCGGCCTCGACCGTCATTTTGGTGTCTTCAACCTCATTGCGAGCGGCATCGAGATCACCCAATTCAGCCACGGCTCTATCGGCCTCAACCAGTCGCTGGCGTGCGTTTGAGGCCTCTTCTTCAAACCGTGCAACCGCCAAACCAAGGCTCTCTAACTTGCCTGACGCGATGCTTTGGTCTGCCTCGGCCTTGGACAGGGCGCGATTGGCATCCGACACAGCGCGGTCCGCATCACGTCGCGCTTCTCGGGCTTGTTGATCCTCAACGGTCAAACGCTTTAGCTCTTCGGACAACAACTCATGCGCTCGTGACGCACCCTCGGATTTGGCACTGGCGTTTTCCAGATCTTTCTTCAGCTCAACCAGACGGTTCAACTGTTGCAACCGCAATGCCGCCGCACTTGGCGCATCTTCTGCACCAGCCCGAAAACCGTCCCAGCGCCACAGATCACCCTCAAGGCTAACCAGACGCTGACCCGGCAACAAATCCGCCTGTAAGCGTGCGCCGTCAGCAGCATCCACCAGCCCGACCTGCCCCATGCGCCGCGCCAGAACCTCAGGCACAGACACATAATTTGTCAGGGCATTGATCCCCTGTGGCAAGGTTTGCGCCGAGGGGTAGGCCGGTAAAATCGCCCAACCGGAAATGGCCTCCGGTCCAACCTCGGGGGCGCGCAAATCATCAGCCAGCGCCGCGCCCAACGCCTTTTCATAGCCGGGTTGAACCCGAACCACATCCAGCACCTGACCGCCCTCGGCTGTATCGCGCTGAACCAGTTTGGCCAATGCGCCAACTTCGGCCCGCAGCGCGTTTGCCTCGCCTTCAGCTTCGGAACGTTCCGCCCGCGCATCCGCCTCACGCGATTGCGCCTCGTTGCGGGAATCATCCGCCTTGGCCAGTGCTTCTTCGGCGGCCTGGGCAGCGACCGCTGCCGCTTTTTCCGCTGCTTGCGCGACCTCAAAATCCGTTGCCGATTTGGCGAGCGCGGTCTTGGAGCCAACAACGGCCTCCCGCGCGCGTTCAGCCTCGGCCTCGTTTTTATCCAGCGTTTTGCGGCTGTCCTCTTGCAGGCGGTGCGCCGAGTGGTGCTTGGCCGACAGCCGCGCCACATCTTCGGTCAATTGCGCCATTGCCGCTTCGCGCTCCTGCAAAACACCTGCGCCGTCGCGGGCCGCTTCGCCTGCCGCGTCCAGCCGCACCTCATGGCCTTCGCTGGCTTTGGCGATCTGGTTCTGCTCCCACTCCAAGCGCTCAATGGTTTCACCGGCGTCGCGGTTTAGCCCTGCTTCGCGCTCCATATCATGGGTCAGTTGGCCAATCCGCGCCGTCAGGGCCGCAATCATGTGCAAGGCTTGGGTCTCTTGGTCTTTCAACGTGTCGCGCTGGACGGTGAGCCGCTGCAAAACAGCCGCCGCGATCGCCTCTTCTTCACGCAAAGCTGGCAGCTTTTCCTCGCTGGCCTCGCGGGTTTTTGCGGCCCCGCGCGCGGTCCCCTCGGCCTGGGCGGCCAGTTTGGTACGCTCGGTCAGCTCAGCTTGCGCCTTGGCCTGGGCCTCGTCCGCTTCTTTCCAGCGCCGGTACAGCAACAGCCCTTCGGATTTGCGTAACTCATCGCCAATGGTGCGATACCGCGCGGCTTGGCGGGCTTGGCGTGCCAATTGCGCCAGCTGCGTTGCCAGCTGCTCAATCACATCATCAACCCGCGCCAGATTGGTCTCGGTGCCTCTCAGCTTCAGCTCGGCCTCGTGACGGCGCTGATACAGACCGGAAATACCCGCTGCCTCTTCCAGAATGCGGCGGCGGTTTTTTGGTTTGGCGTTGATCAGCTCGGCGATCTGCCCTTGGCGCACCAAAGCAGGCGAATGCGAGCCCGTTGAGGCATCAGCAAACAACATCTGCACATCCCGCGCCCGCACATCTTTGGCGTTGGCCTTATAAGCGCTGCCCGCATCCCGCGTGATCCGGCGTACAATTTCCAGCGAATCCAGATCATTGAACCCCGCAGGGGCCAAGCGATCCGAATTATCAATGGTGATCGAAACCTCGGCAAAGTTACGCGCCGGGCGGCTGACTGCCCCGGCAAAGATCACATCTTCCATGCCGCCACCCCGCATCGCGGTCGGGCGATTTTCACCCATCACCCAGCGTAACGCTTCCAGCAGATTGGATTTCCCACAACCGTTCGGCCCGACAACGCCGGTCAGACCATCCGCGATCACCAGTTCAGTCGGGTCTACAAAGCTTTTAAAGCCATTCAGCCTAAGTTTGGAAAATTGCAAAAGTTTTCGCCGTCCCTGATTCCGTTGGGGTTAAATTTGACGACTCCCCCCTATGGCTGTCAACGAATAACCACAGGATATGGCCAATCCAACCCACTTATCCACAAGATATCGCGAAGTTTGCCTCATGTTGGCCCAAACCACGCGCCGTAAAATACTTGGGCCATGTCGCAAATCTGCTTGACCCAGACCCAGAGTTACCTTCAAACAGGTCAGGTAAGGTTCCCCGCACGGGCGCACAAGCGCTTGGGGATGAAACTGGGAATGTGGTGATGGGGACCCAATCAGGGACCAGATGCCACAGCCGCCCCCGCGACTGTAAGCGAGGAGTGTATGCCAATATCCACTGGGGAAACTCGGGAAGGAGGCACCGCATTTTGATCCGCGAGCCAGGAGACCGGCCTGACATGAACCGTAACCAACCTGTCGGGTGTGACAGGATAAGGAGAATGAATATGCATATCGAACCCGGAATCGTTAATAGCGCGAAAATCGTGCTGAGCTACGCAACTGCCGCTGGTGCGGCGGGCTATACCCTGAAACTTGGCCTTGATGCCCTGCGCACAAAGGGCCTTGTGTCACTGGCGCTGCGCTCAATGATCGCCACAGTGTTGGTGTTTTGTTTCTTTCAAGTGCTGCCGCATTATCCGGTTGGCGTATCCGAGGTGCACTTTATTCTCGGCTCGACCCTGTTTTTGATCTTTGGTGCCGCCCCTGCTGCGATCGCCCTTTCCGCTGGTCTGCTTTTGCAAGGCATGTTCTTTGCCCCACTTGATCTGCCACAATACGGCATCAACCTGACCACCGTGCTGGTGCCATTGTTCGCGCTACAGGCGTTGGCGTCTAAAATCATCGCACCGAAGACGGCCTATGTTGATCTGACTTATGCGCAGACATTGGCGCTCTCGACGGCTTTCCAAGGTGGCGTTGTTGCTTGGGTTGCATTCTGGGCTGTGTATGGTGCTGGTTTTGGCATGGAGAACATCGCCTCAGTTCTCAGCTTTGGTGGCGCGTATATGTTGGTCGTTTTGATCGAGCCATTGATTGATCTTGCGGTTCTGGCCGCCGCCAAAACAATGCGGGATCTGGACAAAACCGGTCTGGTCACACCGCGCCTGTTTCAAACAGCCTAATCCGCTTACAAGTAATAGTCTGAACTGAGATCCGAGGGGGCATTCCCTCTCGGATTTTTGCATGATCCAATCAGGAGCCCATCATGGCCGCAAAAATACCCGCCACCGTTGTCACAGGCTTTTTAGGCGCTGGCAAAACCACCCTGATCCGCCACATGCTGGCAAACGCAAATGGCAAACGCATCGCACTGATCATCAATGAATTTGGTGACCTAGGGGTGGATGGTGACATCCTAAAAGGGTGTGGCGACGAAACCTGCACCGATGACGATGTGATGGAGCTGTCAAACGGTTGCATTTGTTGCACCGTGGCGGATGAGTTCATCCCGACCATGCAAAAACTGCTGGACCGTGACAATCCGCCGGATCACATCGTGATCGAGACCTCGGGGCTGGCGTTGCCGCAACCTTTGGTGCGGGCCTTCAACTGGCCCGAAATCGGCACCCGTGTGACTGTCGATGGTGTGGTCACTGTGGTGGATGGGCGCGCCGTGGTGGATGGGCAATTCGCGGCCAATGTCGCCGCAGTCGATGCCCAGCGCGCGCAGGACGATAACCTTGACCATGAAACGCCCCTGTCCGAGTTGTTCGAGGACCAAGTCGCCTGTGCCGATATGATCGTGGTGAACAAGGCTGATCTATTAACGGACGCAGAATCGGCCGGATTAGTGACTGATTTGCGCAAGGATTCCCGCGACGGGGTGCAGGTGGTCAAATCCACCATGGGCGCGCTGCCGGTGGATGTGTTGCTGGGTCAGGGCGTCAGCGCCGAGGCTGATCTGGGCGCACGTCACGAGGTGCATCACCACCATCATCACGATGACGAGGAAGACGATCATCACCATGATCACGAGCATGAACACGGCCACGATGAATTTCAGTCCTTCGCCGTCACACTGGATGAAATCACCGATGTAGACGCCTTTACCAACAAAATCGCTGACGTGATCCGCGCCAACAACATTCTGCGCCTCAAGGGGTTTGCGGCGGTTGCAGGCAAACCAATGCGCCTGACCGTTCAGGCCGTCGGCCCGCGCGTCGATAGCTATTTCGACCGCCCGTTTGGCGCAACTGAGGCGCGCGCAACAACGCTGGTTGTTATCGGTCAAGCGGGGCTGGACCAAGGGGTAATCACCAAGGCGTTAAGGGCATGACACTTATCATTGAACCGGGCGATCCGCGTGATCCGCAAACCACAGCATTGCTACAGGCCAGCCATGCATTGATGGAGAGCCTATTTCCGCCCGAAGACAATCATTTCCTATCGATTGACGCCCTGTGCACACCCGACATCCATTTCTTTATCGCCCGCGAGGCCGACACCACACTTGGCTGCGCCGCTCTTGCCAACAAAGGTGAATACGGCGAGCTGAAATCGATGTTTGTCGCTGAGGCCGCACGTGGCAAAGGGGCCGCTGACGCGCTCATGCGCCAACTTGAAGATCACGCCCGTACGCTGAATCTGGCAACGCTGAAACTCGAAACCGGCAACCTGCTGTATGCTGCGCACAAAATGTATGAACGGCACGGGTTTTCACTGTGCCAGCCCTTTGGAAACTACACGGCAAATGAAACCAGCCTATTTATGGAAAAGAGCCTGTAACGCATGCCCCGAATAGCCGAATTTATCCCGCTCCCTGAACGCGCTTGTTATACAATCTCAGCCTCAGGGTTCGGTAGAATTACATTTAGTCTGAAGAAACGGGACGCACTGTAATGCATCTGTTGGCGGCAACTCCGGGCAGCGTAGATGACGGCAATGAACCCGTCGATCTGGGCCAGACCCCTGCTGATGTGGTTTTCATTTCAGCCGCCGATTCAGAACTCGCCGCCCTGTCCGAGGCACGCTCGGAAATGGCGGATGCGCCCAGCTTGCGCCTTGCCAATCTAACCCACCTACAGCATCCAATGTCGGTTGATTTGCACATTGAGGCCTGCGCCACCAAGTCAAAACTGGTGATCGCGCGTGTTTTGGGTGGGGCAGGATACTGGAAGTACGGTTTGGAGCAATACGCAGCACATTTGCATGACGCAGGTGTGCCGTTTGCGGCCCTACCGGGGGATGACAAACCTGATCCCGAACTGTGGGAACTATCGACCGTTTCGCGCATCGATTACGATGCACTTTGGGCCTATATGGTCGAGGGTGGGCCGCAAAATGCAACGGGGTTGCTTGGCTATGCAAAGGCCATGTTGGATGGGGGCGACAAACCTACCGCAGCTTCACCTCTGCTGAGGGCCGGGGTATATTGGCCGGGGGCCGGTGTGGCCGATCTGGCCGCCGCACAAGAAAACTGGACTGAGGGTGCGCCCATCGTGCCGCTGATTTTCTACCGCGCTTTGGTTCAAGGGGCCGGATTGCACCCGATCAACCGGATGGTCAAAGCCTTGCTGCGTCAAGGGTTGAACCCGCTGCCGGTCTTTGTGGCCTCACTGAAAGACCCCGTTTCTGTTGCGACGTTGGAGCAATTGTTCAACGCCGCCCCGCCCGAAGTGATTTTGAATTGCACCTCGTTTGCGGTTGGATCCCCGCATCAAGGGGAGCATCGCACGGGGGCATTGAACCCCCTCGCGATGCAGGCCGCCAACGGTTGCACTGTGTTTCAGGTGGTGCTTGCGGCCTCGTCAGAGGAGGCGTGGGCTGAAGGGCTGACAGGTCTGTCCGCCCGCGACATCGCAATGAACGTGGCCCTGCCCGAGGTCGACGGACGGGTGTTATCGCGGGCGATTTCGTTCAAGGGACAAGCCTATTTTGACGACGCCACCGAGTGTCCGATCGCTGCCTATCGCGCACGGGGGGACCGTATCAGTTTTGTTGCTGAACTGGCGGCGAATTGGGTCAAATTGCGACGTGTAAAGCCCGCAAACCGCAAGGTTGCGCTGGTGCTGGCGAATTATCCCAACAAGGACGGACGGTTGGCCAACGGGGTTGGGTTGGATACACCTGCCTCTACAATTCACGTTTTGGAATTGCTCGCAGAGTTAGGATATTTCGTCTCTAATCCGCCTAAAAACAGCGATGATCTGATGCAAATGATCCTTGCTGGGCCAACCAATTGGTTGACGGATCGTGCCCGAAAAACCGGTGGCGTACAGATCAGTTTTGCGGACTATCAAATCGCCTATGGGCAATTGCCATGGGAGTTGCGCGAACGGATCGAGGCCCGCTGGGGGGCACCGGATCAGGACCCGTTTTACACAGCAGGCGCGGTTGATTGCGGTCACTTCTCACTATCTGTTTTGCAGTTTGGAAATGTCGTGGTCGGTTTGCAACCCGCGCGCGGCTATAACATCGACCCGACCGAGACCTACCATTCGCCCGATCTGGTGCCGCCGCACAACTATCTGGCGTTCTATTTCTGGCTACGCCATCAATTCGGTGCCCACGCAATTGTGCATATGGGCAAACACGGTAATCTGGAATGGTTGCCGGGCAAAGCGCTGGCGCTTTCTGATGCCTGCCTGCCCGAAGCCGTGTTAGGGCCAATGCCGCACATCTATCCGTTCATTGTGAACGATCCAGGAGAGGGCACCCAAGCCAAACGTCGCTCGCAAGCCGTGATCATTGACCACCTGACTCCACCGCTGACCCGCGCTGAAACCTACGGGCCGTTAAAGGAACTCGAGGCGCTGGTGGATGAATACTATGAAGCTGCCGGGGTTGACCCGCGCCGGATTGAATATCTTCGCCGCGAGATACTGTCACTAACGTCAGTCAGCGGTTTGGCCGAGGATGCTGGCCTGTCAGGCAGTGACGAGGATGGTGACTTGGCCAAGCTGGATGCTTATCTTTGTGAGCTAAAAGAAGCGCAGATACGGGACGGGCTACATGTGTTTGGTCAATCCCCAGTGGGACGGCTGGAACGTGATCTTACCCAAGCGTTGGTGAGGGTGCCGCGTGGGGACGGAAAAGGTGCAGATGCGTCTCTAATCCGAGCTATTTCAGCAGATTTAGGCCTTACGTTTGACCCACTGGATGCGGATATGAGCGAGCCATGGGGGGAAGAAAAACCCAAAATCCTAATCGATATATGCGACGATACCTGGCGTAGCACAGGCGATACGATTGAGCGATTGGAGTTGTTCGCCTCTGCTTTGCTGGACGGTGAACATAAAGCCCCCGGTCAGGCATCGGCTGAGGTTTTGTTACATGTCAAAAACGTGGTTGAACCCAGCGTATTGTCCTGCGGCCCTGCCGAAGGGGCGGGCCTTCTCACCGCCCTTTCAGGGCAATTCGTTGACCCGGCGCCATCCGGCGCGCCAACGCGGGGACGGTTGGATGTTTTGCCGACAGGCCGGAATTTCTTCAGCGTTGATAGCCGTGCCGTGCCGACACCTACCGCATGGGCGTTGGGCTGGAAATCGGCCAATCTGTTGATCGAGAAACATCTGCAAACCCATGGCGACTGGCCTCGAACCATGCTCCTAACCGCATGGGGCACCGCCAATATGCGTACCGGTGGCGACGACATTGCACAGTGTTTGGCACTGATGGGGGTGAAACCAAAATGGGATAGCGCAAATCGGCGCGTCACCGGTTTTGAGATTTTGCCGCAGGGTGTTTTGGGACGACCGCGGGTCGATGTCACTTTGCGCGTTTCCGGCTTTTTCCGCGACGCTTTTCCACAGTTGATTTCCTTGGTCGACAGTGCTGCACGCGCTGTCATGGCGCTGGATGAACCTGCCGAGTTGAACCCCGCCGCCAAGCGGCTCAAACTTGAGGGCGAAGGCGCGGCTTACCGTGTGTTTGGCTCTAAACCGGGCGCATATGGTGCGGGGCTACAGGCGATGATTGACGAGCGGTTGTGGACAGATAAAGCCGACCTTGCCGAAGCCTATCTGGAGTGGGGCAGCTACGCCTATGGCAAAGGCTCGCAAGGGAACAAGGATCGGAAGGGGTTTGAGGCGCGGCTATCACAGACTGAGGCCATCGTGCAAAATCAGGACAATCGCGAGCATGACCTGCTGGATAGCGATGACTATTACCAGTTTGAAGGCGGGGCGGCAGCGGCCGTTTCGACCCTGCAGGGACGCGACAGACCGATCTATCACAATGACCATTCCCGCCCTGAACGCCCTGTGATCCGCACATTGGAAGACGAGATCGGCCGCGTTGTTCGGTCACGCGTGGTAAACCCCAAATGGATCGAGGGGGTCAAACGGCACGGCTATAAGGGCGCTTTTGAAATGGCGGCGACGGTTGATTATCTGTTCGCTTTTGCCGCCACGACGGGGGCGGTGCGCGGGCATCACTTTGATCTGGTCTATACGGCGTTTCTGGAAGACGACGACACCCGCGAATTTATTGCTGACCACAACGCGCCTGCCTTGCGTGAAATTGCCCAGCGCCTGAATGAAGCGATTGAGCGGGGCATGTGGGTGCCAAAGTCGAATTCTGCGCGGGCGCGGTTGGGTGATTTAGCATGACGAACGCCCTGTTCCTTTGCGGAAAGGCCAGAATGCGCAGCCCCACTGCGGCCGATATTGTGGCACGTTGGGGCGGGTACGGAACTGACTTTGCGGGCCTTAGCAATGATGCAGAAGAGCGGCTGTCCATTGAGCAAATTGAATGGGCAGATGTTGTCTTTGTTATGGAACGCAGACAAAAGGCCCGCCTATCCCAGATGTTTGGCGCCGCTCTAAAGGGTAAGCGCGTTATCTGCCTGAGCATTCCGGACACCTACACATACATGCAACCGGAACTGATTGACCTTCTCACACCAAAATTGATGTCGCATTTACGGACCGGCCACGCTTAACTGCAGTCCAGATTGGCTACCATCAACGCCGGATCCCCTTTCATCGAGTTTGGCACCACGGTGCAACCGCTTGCAATCTCCATCGCCTTTGCTGCCTTTGGAAAGGTATCACCAATTTTGGGAACAAACTCAAAATTGGTGCGAATTGCTTCGGCCTTATCTCCCTTAATTCGAATTTGGAATTTACTGCCCTGCACCTCTATCACTTGCGCTTGCGCTGACATGAACGCCGGATGTGGGCTGCCACATGCCGCCAGCAAGACCAAAAACAAATACCCGTGTCGCTGCATAAAAACCTCCGATCAATTGTCCTGCCGTTAGAGTGGGCTGAGCATGGTTAACAATCGGTTAAGCTGGCCTTGAGAATGCCATTGCACCTGCAACAGTTTGCCACATACACCAAAGTAGCAGAATCTTCTATATCATATTCAAATTATCGCATATGATGGAGTTCAGCCAATGCCCCCTGCAACAAACAGACCCGCGGACACATATTCGCCGCTCTATTTCCTCGCATCCCTTGGTTCAGGCGGGCTGACGGTTACGTTCTTTATGTATCTAATGTTCTGGGTGCCACACCCAGGCCGCCCTGTGCCCATATTTGAAGACATCATCGCAGCCTTTAGCGCCGGAACAATCGCAACACAAATCATGATCATCATCGCGATGGCCGGCGTCGCCATTATGTCATTCATGAATATCCGGTCGTTGATCTGGAACCTGTCGGCGTTTGGCGCATTTCGCAAAACCGAAGGCTATCAAGCCCTAAGAAACAGCAACGCCGAAAGCACCCTGCTGGCGATGCCACTGGCGTTGGCGATGTCTGTGAATGTCGGCTTTTTGGTTGGGCTCGCATTTGTACCCGGCTTGTGGAATGTCGTTGAATATCTGTTCCCGATGGCATTGATTGCCTTCCTTTTGATCGGCTGGATCGCCTATAGTTATATCGGTGATTTTCTGGGCCGTGTGCTAACCAAAGGTGGGTTGTTCGACGTGACATCACACAACTCCTTTGCCCAATTGTTACCAGCCTTCGCCCTGTCAATGGTCGCCGTCGGCCTGTCCGCCCCCGCCGCCATGAGCACCAATCCGGTGACGGTTGGATTGGGCCTGATCCTGTCAACATTCGTTGGCATTACCGCGATTATCTACGCGCTGTTTGCCGCTTTCACCGCGTTCAACTCAATGCTGCATTACGGCACCTCCAAAGAATCCAGCCCGACGTTGTTGATCATCATCCCACTTGTAACCGTTTTGGGCATCACGTTCCTGCGCCAGAACCATGGGCTTCATATGCAGTTTGAATCCCACGCCACCGCTGGCGAAACCATGATGATGTTGGCCAAAGCCCTCACCATCCAACTGACGTTCCTCGGCCTTGGTCTTGTGGTTTTGAAACGCGAGGAATATTTCAAGGATTTCATCTTTGGCAACAAAACCTCGCCTGGTTCCTATGCGCTGGTTTGCCCAGGCGTGGCGCTGTCCGTAATGATACAGTTCTTCATCAATGCGGGGCTTGTGTCGGCTGGTCTTGTAGACAAATTTTCAGCCACCTATTGGGCACTGACCGCTTTCGCGATTGCGTTCCAGTTCGCGATGGTCGCACTGGTGTTCCGCCTGAACAAACAGCATTTTGGTAAATCACATCCCCAAAATGCTGTGCCGGCCGAATAACCATTCTAACCACTAATGCGTTGATCGGGCGGCCCATGTGGTCGCCCGCTCTTGCATTCAGCCCCGTGGCAACGCAATGTAAACTGCGCCAACAGGAGGGCAATTTATGAGTGATGATACAGACCGCCACGCGATGAAGATGGCCAAGAAAAAGGCTGCCCGTGATAAAATCATGGCCACCAAGACCGACAAAAAAGGTCTGGTCATTGTTCACACCGGCAAGGGCAAGGGCAAATCATCTGCTGCCTTTGGAATGATATTTCGCTGCATTGCCCATGATATGAAATGCGCTGTTGTGCAATTTATCAAAGGGGGCATGTCGACGGGCGAACGCGACCTGATCATTGCCAAATTTAGCGACGAGTGCGAGTTTTACACAATGGGCGAAGGGTTCACGTGGGAAACACAGGATAAATCCCGCGATACCGAAATGGCTGCCGCCGCGTGGGAAAAGGCCAAAGACCTGATCCGTGATCCCGCCAACAAGATGGTTTTGCTGGACGAGATCAACATCGCGTTGCGGTACGATTATATCGACATAAACGATGTGGTGGATTTTCTGGTCAACGAAAAACCAGAGATGACCCATGTTGTGCTAACAGGGCGCAACGCCAAGGATGAGCTGATCGAAATCGCCGATTTGGTTACCGAAATGGAGCTGATCAAGCACCCGTTTCGGTCCGGCATCAAAGCGCAAATCGGAGTGGAATTTTAGAACACCGCGACTAAAATTACCAATCCGGTTCCAGTTCGAAATTTTCCAAGGCAGCGCCCCTGCCCATCTTGCCGCAAGGTACTACAAAATAAAGATGGAGGTGATTGCTCGATGTTAGGCAGCCTTAATCCATGTCTCGCTCAGCCCCCAAAGCCGTTCGGCTGACTCGTCATCGCAGGCATGCGGATTGACGCCCATAAACCGTGCCGTCGGGCTATCCGGATCAGTGACTGCCGCAATATCGGCGTCTTCGCAATACACACCAGCCTTGCCGACCAGTTTAGGTGAGGTGGCCGCCCAAAGGGTGGTTGAAGCGCCTTGCGCGGTGCTTTTGAAACCCGCTTTGGCCATTTCGGATGGTTCGCCGTTTTCATCCAACCACCCCATCGCAATCTGTTCTTCCTGTGGCAGATGACGTTGCAACGGTGTAAAAATCCCACCCGGATGCACCGAGAACGCATGACCGCCCTCTTCCTTCATGCGACGCGACAAGGCGTTGGCAAACAGCGCGTTGGCGGTTTTCGCCTGACCATAGGCTTTCCATTTGTGGTATTCTGCCTGATCAAAGTTGATGTCGTCCCAAATGATATCTGAAATCTTGTGCGCCGTGGAAGACAAAGCAACCGTTCTGGCCTCGGGTGTTTTCTGCAAAAGCGAGAAAAGCCCCTGTGTCAAAGCAAAATGCCCCATGTGGCAGATACCAAACTGGGATTCCCAGCCGGGTCCCACACGCGATAACGGACTAGCCATAACACCGGCATTATTGATCAACAAATCTAGCTGCGGCAGGGTTTCTTGCATAGAGGCCGCGAAACTGTTGACCGAGGCCAAATCCGACAAGTCCATCGGCGCGGTCCGAACGTCCCCTGACAGCTCCGCTAGGTTTTCTTTCGCTTTGGCCTCCGAACGTACGGGCACGATAACGGTTGCCCCTTTGCTCGCCAATCCGCGTACCGTTTCAAGGCCAATGCCGCTGTAACCTCCGGTTACGATGGCGTATTTCCCCGCCAAATCGATATCTGCCATGACCTCTGCGGCTGTACTTTTTGCGTGAAATCCAGATTGGGTTGGGGTTTGATCCGAGATTGCCATGTTCTTCCTCTTTTCTGTTCAGTGCTTCAGACTTTTGAAGCAGTCAGCGTTATTGCCGCCACTCTAGCGCGACATCACGCGCTCAATAATGACTCTTTCTCTGCGTTGCTTGCCTGATTCTCCGTAATCCCGTCGGAACCGTGTAGAATTCAGGCGCTCAAGGTGTTGACAAATGTTTTCGGTGGAGCGCCAAATTTGCGCGAAAACTCTCGGCTGAATTGGGCCGCGCTCTCATAGCCAACACTCTGTGCGATCTGTGAAACAGGGGTCCGCGCGTGCTGCAACAATTGATGGGCTTCATGGAGCCTCAGGTCCTTTTGATACTGAAGTGGGCTGTTGGCCGTTACATGCTTGAAATTCTCGTAAAAGACAGATGGACTCATGCCAGCAATTGAGGCAAGATCGGTTGCCTTGATTGTACTGCGATATTCTTTGCGGATATGCGCGATGGCTTTGGCGATTTGATTGGCCTTGCTGTCCAGATGGATCATTTGTTGCAATACGCGGCCATGTTTGCTGCGCAGGGCGCGAAAATAAACCTCGCGCAGGGCTGCCTCGCCAAGCGCTTGCTCTTCAACGGGGTCGCGTCGAAGCCGGAAAAGCCTCGCCATTGCATCAACCAGCTCGCTCTCTGCAACTCCCGTCTCAAACGCCTGTGCAGCAATATCAGTGCTCCGCCCACCCCCTATATCGCTGTAGAGGCTGCGAAGGATTTGCATGTCGATACCCACGTAGGCCGCGATGAATGGGGTGTCGGGCGTTGCGTTGATAACCGAAGATATTGATGGCATCGACTGTCCAACAACCAACATATCCCCAGCGGCATAATTGATCTGTTTCGTGCCGTATTGCGCCGACTTGTTGCCTTGCAAAACCAAACTGATCAGTGGCTCAATGACAGCGCAAGTGTTCATTTTCGTATGGCTGGTTTGCATAACCCCCATGTTGCGGACACCACTAAAGTGAAGCCCGTCCGCTCCACCACTTTGGGCAACATATGATTTCACATCTGCGAGAAAACTTAACCGATCCATCCAATGCCTCCATTTGTTGATCGGCAGTCTACGCCAGCACTCCTGTAGAACATATACATTCCACGTGCATTGAGGAGGATTAGGCAAAAAGTCCAAAGGTTTCGGCAAGCCAAGCCCAATTTCGTTAACAAATTGCAGTGAAAACCGGGGCCCCAAACGCAAAAAACCACCCGAATGTGGCATGTAGCTTCTGATTGAAGGGGTAGTTTTGGTTGCGGGAGTAGGATTTGAACCTACGACCTTCAGGTTATGAGCCTGACGAGCTACCGGACTGCTCCATCCCGCGCCAAAAAACCTCAGAGGCATGAAAATGTATCTGAGGTCATCGAAAAGAGAGATACGTTTGAATTTCTTACTAGGTTTGGCAGTGACCTACTCTCCCACGTCTTAAGACGCAGTACCATTGGCGCAACAGTGCTTAACTGCCGAGTTCGGGATGGGATCGGGTGTTTCACTTGTGCTATAACCACCAAACCGAGAAAGAAATTCAAACATCAGTGCGATTTGCATCGCAACTTCCTGATCGTGTATTTTGTAGTGTGTAGTATGCTTCAATTCAGCAAAGCAAATCTCGCTTTTACTGGATCAAATCAAGCCTATCGAGCAATTAGTACCAGTCAACTGAACGCATTGCTGCGCTTACATCTCTGGCCTATCGACGAGGTGGTCTACCTCGGCTCTCAGGGATACCTTGTTTTGAGGGGGGCTTCCCGCTTAGATGCCTTCAGCGGTTATCCTGTCCGTTCATAGCTACCCAGCACT
>Ga0209345_10000265_pt1 | contig 69555 bp, 65 predicted proteins | sample Cruoilmetagenom7_FD_187294 | JGI IMG/M metagenome (GOLD analysis project Ga0209345, IMG submission 187294) | Oil polluted marine microbial communities from Coal Oil Point, Santa Barbara, California, USA - Sample 7 (SPAdes) (version 2) | ecosystem: Environmental > Aquatic > Marine > Oil seeps ... | reverse complement strand
AAAATGATATTTCAAGAAATTTAGCAGATTTAGTGTAAAATACAGGATAAATAAATTCAAGCCATTTTTTTAAGCTGAAAAATGACTATGAATAAAAAACTAGCTATTTGAGATTGTTGAATCTGCAAGTGGCTCTATAATATCTTTTTATTAATTAAATATAGTTCTAAGCAAGGAGAATCTTATATTAGTACATATCTGTTGCAGTGTTGATTCTCACTTTTTTTTAGAAAAACTACAAAAAGACTTTCCCGACGAAAAACTAACGGGATTTTTCTATGACCCAAATATTCATCCTTATTCAGAGTACCAGTTACGTTTGCTAGATGTACAACGTTCATGTAAGAGATTAGGCATTGAACTTCTTGAAGGTGAATATGACTTTAAAAACTGGATGCAAGCTGTAAAAGGTTTAGAAAATGAACCAGAAAAAGGTGCCCGCTGTGAAGTATGTTTTGATAAACGCTTTTCAGTGAGTGCTCAAAAAGCACTTGAACTTGGTGAGAAAAAAATCACCACTACCCTACTCGTAAGTCCTTTAAAATCGCAAGAGCAACTCAAACGTGTTGGTGATGAGTTTTATGAAAAAAATGGTGTTGCATTTATTGCAGTTGATTACCGTTCAGGTGGTGGGACACAAGACCAAAGCCGTGTTACAAAAGAGGAGCAGCTTTATCGTCAGGACTACTGCGGTTGTCTTTTTGGTTTAACCATGCAAAGAGATCAGCAAAATCGTCTTATGGATGAGATGTTCTCTCCTATCTCAAATAGAGTGCTTCCTGCCTCTATAGAAGAGCGTTTAGCAATGTATCATACACGTAACAGACTTGAAGATGAGGGAATAGAGTATAAAGTCATAAAGCAGAAGTTTTTAAACTACCGACAGCTAAATTTTAAAGTCATAGAAGGCAAAAAAGCGACGCTTCCTGCTTATGCATTATCCTATTCAACTCTTCCTAGAAAAAGAGCGCAGGGTCGCATAGAGTATGAAGATAAAAACATTCACTACTTTAACCGAGAAGAGATAAAGTTTATAACTTTGGCACACTTCAACTCCCTTTGCAAAGCAGAGTATAAAAATATAAATGAACTTATTTTTAATCCTCCAAGCTATGATGAAGAATTAAAAATTAGAAGCATTATTTCTGCTTTAAGCTACGACCTTACACCAATAGTTGTTTTAGAAAATATAAGCGATAAAAAATTATCACTCCAACTAGATGCAAAAATATACGAAGACACAAAAGAAAAACTAATCATTATCTAATCAAACTTTCGGTAAAATATCCAAAAATATTAAAATTAAGGCTGTCGCTTATGATTATGGATGTTGTTGAAATTCAAGAAATTATACCTCACCGTTACCCTTTTCTACTCGTTGATAGAATCACAGATGTTATTAAAAATGAAAACCTAGTTGGTTACAAAAATGTAAGTATTAGTGAACCTGTATTTCAAGGGCACTTCCCCGGTCACCCTATATATCCAGGTGTTATGATTCTTGAAGGTATGGCTCAAGCTGGAGGCATTCTTGCATTTCAAAGTATGGAAATGTCTAAAGAAGAAGCAGCACAAAAAGTTGTTTACTTTATGAGTATCGACAAAGCAAAATTCCGTGCACCTGTTAAACCAGGAGATAGACTAGAGTATCGCATCAATGTTATCAAGAACAAAGGTGCAATCTGGATGCTTAAAGGCGAAGCGTATGTTGATGACAAGCTAGTATCTGAAGCTGAACTCAAAGCTATGATAGTTGATAAGTAAAAAGATATAGCCTATGTCTAATATATCTAAACTAGCCGTTATTGAAGATGGTGCCGTCATTGGTAAAGATGTTGCAATTGGAGCATTCTGTTTTATCTCTTCAGAAGCCACAATTGGTGATGGAACTACAATAGCTCAAAATGCTTGTATTTACGGAAAAACAACTATTGGTAAAAATAATAGAATCTTCTCACATGCTGTTATAGGTTCTATACCTCAAGATTTAAAATTTAACGGTGAGGATGTTGAGCTCATTATTGGTGACAACAATACTATTAGAGAGTTTACTCTTTTTAACCCTGGTACAAAAGGTGGTGGTGGTAAAACTATCATTGGAAACCATAATCTTTTCATGGGTTATGTGCATCTAGGTCATGACGTTATTATTGGAAACCACTGTATTTTAGCAAATGCAGCTACTTTAGCTGGACATGTTGAAATGGGTGACTACGTAGTAGTTGGAGGGATGACACCAATTCATCAGTTTGTCCATATAGGTGATTATGCCATGGTTGGTGGTGCTAGTGCCTTAGCACAAGATATACCTCCATTTTGTATGGCTGAAGGTAATCGCGCAAGTTTACGCGGCTTAAACCTTACAGGCTTAAGACGTAACTTAGAACGTGATGATATTAATGCTCTTAAATCTGCATATAGAGAACTCTTTGAGAGTGGAAAACCTCTTAAAGACTCTGCAAGTGAGTTACTAGAGAGTACAGATAATCACTACGTATCTGACTTATGTAACTTTGTAATAAAAACAAAAAGAGGAATCCCTTTTGAAAGAAAGAAAACTGATGCTTAAAAATGCACTAGTGCATTGGGCTTTCTGCCGAAAAAAACCAAGTGTTAACGTAGGTAGCGGAATTACTTCCGATTCCGTTGTTAATGATAAAAGGAAAAATATATGATACATAGACACTGTAGCTTTTGTGATGCAAGTGAAAGCGATGAAAATCCACTAATTGCAGGGAATGGTGTTTACATCTGTAAAAACTGTGTAGTGAGTGCATATAAGATAATGTTTGGTGATGAGCAAGAGGCTACAGCAGCTAAAAATGAAGAACTTCTTGAAGCTGTAAATAATCTCATGACACCAAAAGAATTAGATAACTTTTTAGGCGATTATATCATTGGTCAAGAGAGAGCTAGAAAACTTTTAAGTGTTGCTGTTTATAACCATTATAAAAGAATTTTTAAAACAAAAAATACACTGGATGATGATACAGAGATAGCTAAATCAAACGTTCTTCTTATAGGACCAACTGGTTCAGGTAAAACTCTTATGGCTCAAACTATTGCGAGGGTTTTAAATGTACCGATTGCTATTGCTGATGCAACAAGCTTAACAGAAGCTGGTTATGTTGGAGAAGATGTTGAAAATATTTTAACAAAACTGCTTCAAGCGGCAGATGGAGACATTCAAAGAGCTGAGCAAGGTATCGTATTTATAGATGAAGTAGATAAAGTCTCTCGTATGAGTGAAAACCGCTCTATTACTCGTGATGTATCAGGAGAAGGTGTACAACAAGCACTACTAAAAATTGTAGAAGGCTCAGCTGTAAACATTCCACCAAAAGGTGGTCGCAAGCATCCAAACCAAGAGTTTACAACTATAGACACTACAAACATACTATTTATTTGTGGTGGTGCATTTGATGGTTTAGAAGAGATTTTGAAACGTAAACAAGGAGAAAATGTTTTAGGTTTTGGACATGAGAAAAAAACAAAAGATGAGAAAAAACCAACATTCGACATGGTTGAGCCTGATGATTTAGTCTCATATGGTCTTATTCCTGAGTTAGTTGGTCGTCTGCCAATTATTGCGTCACTCCAAGAGATTAGTGAAGATGATATGGTTCGTATCTTAACAGAACCAAAAAACTCACTAATCAAGCAGTATAAAAAACTATTTTCTATTGATGAAGTAGAGCTAAACTTTGAAGAAGATGCTTTAAAAGCAATTGCAATGAAATCAATCAAAAGAAAGACAGGAGCACGTGGACTACGTGCTATACTAGAAGAAAACATGATAGATATTATGTATGAATTACCAGAGTATGCTGGTTATGAAGTAGTAATTACTAAAGAAGTAATTGATGAAGGTGAAAAACCTGTTTATATAAAAAAATCGACAAAAAAAACAGCATAAGGTAGCAGAATGATATTTAACAAAATAGTAGGACTTTTTTCAAACGATTTATCAATCGATTTAGGAACTGCAAATACAATTGTAATTGCTAAAGGCCGTGGAATTATAATCAATGAGCCTTCAGTTGTCGCAGTAAAAACTGAGAAATATGGGCAACAGAGAGTTTTAGCAGTTGGACATGAAGCAAAAGAGATGGTTGGTAAGACTCCAGGAAATATAAAAGCTATTCGTCCTATGCGCGATGGAGTCATTGCTGACTTTGACATGACAGAAAAAATGATTAGAAAATTTATAGAAAAAGCTCATGGTCGTAGCTCATTAATCTCTCCTCGTATTATTATCTGTGTGCCTTATGGTTTAACTCAGGTTGAGCGTAAAGCTGTACGTGAATCTGCTCTTAGTGCTGGTGCGCGTGAAGTTTTCTTAATAGAAGAGCCTATGGCAGCAGCTATTGGTGCTGGTGTTGATATTAGAGAACCTCAAGGTAACCTTGTAGTTGATATCGGTGGTGGTACGACTGAAATTGGTGTTGTTTCTCTTGGCGGTCTTGTTCTTTCAAAATCAATCCGTACTGCGGGTGATAAAATAGACCAAGGTATTGTGAACTATATTAGAAAAAAATATAATCTTTTAATTGGTGAAAGAGTTGCAGAAGAGATTAAAATCAATATTGGAACTGCTGTTACACTTGATTCAGAAATGACAATGGTTGTTAATGGTAGAGATCAAGTTGAAGGACTTTTAAGTTCAGTTGAACTTACAAGTGAAGATGCTAGAGAAGCTATGAGAGAACCTCTTAAAGAGGTTGCTGAAGCTCTTCGTGACGTTCTCGAGCAGATGCCACCAGATTTAGCTGGTGACATTGTAAATCATGGTATTATCTTGACTGGTGGAGGAGCGCTCATCCGCCAACTCGACAAATATCTTTCTGATATTGTAAAAATTCCTGTTTTTGTTGCTGATGAGCCACTCTTAGCAGTTGCTCGTGGAACTGGTCGTGCTCTAGAAGAGATAGACTTACTACAAGAATTATTTGAGAATGAATAAACAGCTACTTAGTTTTTTCTTCATTCTAATTGCACTCTTTGTGGGTGCATTCTACTATGCAAGCCCTATACAATCCCCTCTGATATCTCTACAGAACAAGGTAAAAATAAGTTATCATAACACTGTCGAATATATTCAAAACACTATTAAAAAACATTTTTTTCAAGCAGAACAGATTGATAAACTTCAAGATAAACTTAGTCAATACGAAAATAACCATCTTGTTATGCAACAGTTAGCCTCCGAGATTGATGATCTCTATAAGGAAAATAATTCAACACTCAAAACAGACCCGAGAGTAGATCTCGTTAGAACTATTTCATATGAAAAATTTGGTGATTTAAACAGAGTCTGGATTGAAGTGAAAGATTATAATGCCAGTAAAATTTATGGTCTTACATACAAAGAGTTTGTAGCAGGAATAGTAATATCAAAAAATGGTAGAGCACTAGGACTTTTAAATAGAGATATACAGAGCTCATACTCAGTAAGTATCGGTTCTGTTCGTGCCCCTGGAATTGCACATGGAAACAATGATGAACATGTAGTTGTAAAATTTATTCCCTCTTGGTTTGAAATAAAAAAAGGTGATGAAGTTGTTACCTCTGGGCTTGATAATATATTTTTTAAAGGCCTCAAAGTTGGACGGGTACTCTCTGTTAAAAAATCTCAAGGGTATCAAAACGCTATCATAGAACAGTATTATAATGCAAATGAACCAGACTACTTTCATATGATCAGGAGCCTAAAATGAGATACATTCTAATACTACTTCTATTTTTAAATTTACACGCAGATGAAGAGAAGCAAAAACTCACTATTGGGCTAGGCTCTTATATCCAAACGCAGCCATATACGGATGTGGACAGTATCCTTTTGCCTTCACCTGTAATATTTTATGATGATGGCCTTTTTTACATTAGGTGGAGTCGTGCTGGTATCTACTTTTTTGGAGATAAGCAAGATGACTATATGTGGGGACTTTCTATAACTGCGCAGCCTCGTACATATAGCTTTAAAGCCTCTGATTCTGCAACTTTAGCAGGTCTTGATGAGAGAGAGACTACATGGGAAGGTGGTCTTGCATTTAGCGCGACTTACAATAAGGCTTATATAGAGATAATGGCTCTGTATGATTTACTCGGCAGATATGACTCTTGGATGGTTAAAACTGAGATTGGCTATGACATAAAACTGAGTGATTTCTCTTTGTATCCAAGTGTTACTATAGGGTATCAATCTGATGAATTTGTAAATTATTACTACGGAATTTCAGCTAAAGAAGCGACTACTTCAGCCTATAATGAATACTCTGCTAAAGCAGGAGTTCAATTTGGTATTCAAACGTATATTAAATACCCTTTTACTGACGAGCTCTCTGCACTCGTCAATATTAGAGCAGATAAAATTCCAAATAACGCATCCAAAAGTCCAATAGTAGATACAGACTCTATCTACTCAGGATTAATTTCTCTTATATATACATTTCACTATTAAACTACTTTGAGAAAAACTCATCAAATTTTAAGTGCCCTTTAGCTACAATCTCTAAATTTTTATGAAATAATTTAGAAGGTAAAAAATGCCAAAACGCACCGACATTAAAACAATTTTACTTATAGGTTCTGGTCCGATTATTATCGGTCAAGCCTGTGAATTTGATTACTCTGGAACTCAAGCTGTTAAGACTCTCAAAGAAGAAGGCTATCGTGTAGTTCTAATTAACTCTAATCCTGCAACTATTATGACTGACCCAGAATTTGCTGATAGAACATATATAGAGCCTATCAAAGAAGATATCATTGCTAAGATTATTAAAGATGAAAATGTTGATGCCGTTCTTCCTACTATGGGTGGACAAACTGCATTAAACGTAGCTACTAGCATGCACGAAAAAGGGATGCTAGAGGGGATAGAATTTTTAGGTGCAACTCCAGAAGCTATTCATAAAGGTGAAGACCGTTCAGCTTTTAATGAAGCTATGATTAAAATTGGCATGGACTTACCAAAAAGTGCTAATGCATACAGTGTTGAAGATGCGATTGAGGTAGTAAAAGGGATTGGCTTCCCAGTAATCAGTAGATCCTCTTTTACACTCGCAGGTGGTGGTTCAGGTGTAGCTTATAACATGGAAGAGTTTAAAAAACTTGCACAAGAGGGTTTATCAGCTTCTCCTGTAGGTGAAATCGAAATCATGGAATCTATGCTTGGTTGGAAAGAGTATGAGATGGAAGTTATTCGTGACAAAGCTGACAACTGTATCATAGTTTGTGCTATTGAAAACTTTGACCCTATGGGTGTGCATACTGGCGACTCTATCACTGTTGCACCTGCCCTTACTCTCACAGATAAAGAGTACCAAAGAATGCGTAATGCATCTTTTGATATTCTAAGAGAGATTGGTGTTGACACTGGTGGATCGAATGTTCAATTCTCAATCTGTCCAAATACAGGTCGTATGATTGTAATTGAGATGAATCCTCGTGTATCTCGTTCCTCAGCACTTGCATCTAAAGCTACTGGTTACCCTATTGCAAAAGTTGCAACTCTTTTAGCTATTGGCTATACACTTGATGAGATTACAAATGATATTACAGGAACACCTGCCTCTTTTGAGCCAGTTATTGACTATGTAGTAACAAAAATACCGCGTTTTACATTTGAGAAGTTTCCTGAAGCCGTGAGTACTTTAAGTACAAGTATGAAATCAGTTGGTGAAGCGATGGCGATTGGACGTACCTTTAAAGAGTCTATGCAAAAAGCACTCTGTTCACTTGAAACTGGGCTATGTGGTTTTGATGAGATTGATGCAGAGACTGAATTTGTTAAACACGAAATCCGTCGTCCAAATGCGGACAGAATGCTTTATGTTGCTGAAGGTTTCCGTCGTGGTATGAGTGTAGAAGAGATGTTTGAAACTTGTGCTATTGACCCTTGGTTTTTGTATCAACTCGAAGAGTTAATTCAGACAGAAAACACTATTACTGATAAAATTTTATTTGATGCTGATTTTATGAGAAGTATTAAAGTTGATGGTTTTTCAGATAAGAGAATCTCTCAACTTATAGCAAAAAACTCTCATCAAACTGTAACAGAGATGGAAGTGTATGCAAAAAGAAAAGAGCTAGGTGTAGGACTTGAATTTAATGAAGTTGACACTTGTTCAGCTGAATTTGAGGCGCTCACTCCCTACCTTTACTCTACTACAAACATAACAAAGCTTCCAAATGTGACAACACGTACTAGTGATAAGAAAAAAGTTCTTATTCTTGGTGGTGGACCAAACAGAATTGGTCAAGGTATTGAGTTTGACTACTGTTGTGTTCATGCAGCATTTGCTTTACGTGAGATGGGGATTGAGTCAATTATGTATAACTGTAATCCTGAAACAGTATCTACAGATTATGACACCTCAGATGTGCTCTATTTTGAGCCAATTGATTTTGAACATGTAAGAGAAGTGATAGATAATGAACAACCAGATGGTATTATTGTTCACTTTGGTGGACAGACTCCACTCAAACTTGCAGATGGGCTTAGTAAAATTGGTGCTAATATCTCCGGAACTCCATCTTCTGTAATTGATTTAGCAGAAGATAGAGAACAGTTTTCTGACTTTGTAAACTCTCACAATCTCAAGCAACCTGCAAATGGTTTAGCACGTAAAAAAGAAGAAGCGGCTCCTATTGCTGAAAAACTAGGATATCCAGTTCTTGTTCGTCCATCTTTTGTACTTGGTGGTCGTGGTATGAAAATCGTTTACAGTGAAAATGAACTTAATGAATATATGGCTCTTGCAATCAGTGTTTCAAATGAAGCACCAGTTTTAATTGACAAATTTTTAGACCAAGCTATTGAGCTTGATGTTGATGCTATTTGTGATGGAACTGATGTCTATATTGGTTCAGTTATGCAGCATATTGAAGAGGCTGGTATTCACTCAGGAGATAGTGCTTGTTCACTTCCTCCAGTAAACCTCTCAGATGCAATGGTTGAAAAAGTTGAACAACAGACAAAGACTATTGCTCTTGGTCTTGGTGTTGTTGGACTCATGAATGTACAGTATGCAATCTATCAAAATGAGATTTATCTCATCGAAGTGAATCCACGTGCATCTCGTACAGTTCCTTTTGTTTCAAAAGCTACTGGTATGCCTCTAGCAAAAGTTGCAACACGTGTAATGGTTGGTGAGACACTGAGAAGCTCATTAGAGTACTACGATAAGTATGACATTGTTCAAGAAGTAAATGGTCTTTTAAAACCAAAATTAAAAGGCCATGTTTCTGTTAAAGAGGCAGTGTTTCCATTCCATAAACTTTACGGTGCAGATTTAGTTCTCTCTCCTGAGATGAAATCTACTGGTGAAGTTATGGGTATCAGTAAAAACTTCGGTGTATCTTTTGCAAAAGCACAACTGAGTGCAGGCAATAAAATTCCAACAGAAGGAACTTGTTTCTTATCATTTGTTGATTCTGATAAAGAACATGCAGCTGAAATTGCAGAAGGTCTTCATAGACATGGTTTTAAACTTATAGCAACCAAAGGTACTCAAGCAGTTATTGAAAAAGCTGGTATTCCATGTGAAGTTGTACTCAAAATTTCAGAAGGTCGTCCAAATATCGAAGATAGTATGAAAAATGATGAAATCGCAATGGCAATAAACACTTCAGACAACAACACATCTAAAAAAGATGCTGTTGTAATCCGTCAAGAAGTACTCAAACGTAGTACTCCATACTTTACAACACTTAGTGCTGCAAGAGCCCTTATTTTAGCACTAGACGAAATGGGTGATGATTCATGGTCTTCCTCAACAGCAATTCAAGACTTTCTCCTATAGACTCAAAAGTTATATTAGCACAAACCGACACTACTGTCGGTTTTTTATCTCAAGAGGAGAAAAAGCTTCAAAGTATAAAACCAAGAGAGAATTCTAAACCATTTATAGTTGTCTACAAAGATTTTCAAACTCTTGCAAATACAACGATAAGAGTTCCAAACTCTCAAAAGTCTTTAGTAAGACGCTCAAAAAAGACAACTTTTGTTATCAAGGATACTGCCTTTAGAGTAGCAGATACAGCGAACAATTCTACTCTTTTAAGAGAGTTACAATGGAGTTACTCGACTTCGGCAAATGAGTCAGGTAAAAATTTCAATAGAACTTTTTGTGAATTAAAAGCTGATATAATAGTAGAAGATAAAGAGGGACTCACAGAACAGAGTTCTTCTTTTTTATACAAAATAAATTCTAAAAAGATAAAGAGGCTAAGATGAGTAAGTTTTTTCAGGCACTACTAACAGGTATATTCTTTACATTTATTTTAGATTTTTTTATCTTCTTAGGTATCAAAATGAACTATATTGATAGATATGAGATAGACTTATATTATAATATTTTATTTGCTGATAACCAATGCTTTATATTATATGCTGTTTTTTCTGCAATTATTGGATATATAGTCATCTATGTCAACAATAATAGAAGAAGTGCTATAGTTCTGGGAACACTGTTTGCGACTGTAGCTCTTACACTCATTCCTCCTATCGGTAATGCTTTAGGAGAGCTGATTTTTATGAAAAAAAATGTAAGCTTAAAAGGGAAGATACACACCTATACAGGTGATGTGTACTATGATGGAAGAGAGACCATAACATTGTATGAATATGAGTTACAAAAAGTTATAATATTAGATAAAAACAGATTAAAAGGTGAAAATTAAATGCGACATATTTCTTCAATAGCTAGTGGTGTTGCACTTGGAAGTGCAGGTGTATTAATGATGAGCGTACTTTCAGGGTGTGAGGCGCCACAAGAAGAGCAAAAGAATAGATTTCTTGTTATAGAACAGCAAACAAATGGAAAATACATTGTTGTTGAAGAGATTCCAACGGATGGCCCATCTCGTGCAATTATTCGTGAAACAGACGCTAATGGTAATAAAACAGAACGTTTTATGAATGAAGCAGAGATGAAAGCTTTAGCCGAGCAGGAGTACCAAAAAGTTCAAAACGGAACCTCTGAAACACTTCAAGATAGTGGAGGAAGTGCTGGTATGGGCTTAGCTGGAACTATTTTAGCAGTTGCAGCTGGTTCACTTCTTGGAAATATGATTGGGAATGCTTTAATGAATAACAAAAATTTTGCGAAAAACTCTGCTACTTCTAATAGAAGTGCTTATAGTCGTTCAGCCGCTTCAAAAGCTTCAAAAAAAAGCAGTAGTAAAAAGAGTTTTTTTGGCTCATCAAGTAAGTCTTCAAGTAGAAGCAGTAGCTTTTTTGGAGGCTAGATATTGGTTACATTACAAAAACTAAACCCTTTAGACGATAAGAAACTCGAAGAGCTGGGTTTTACTTGGCATACTGATAGTGATGGAACTAAATACGTAAATGACTCGCTAGTGGAGATATCACCTGCGCAAGCAGAAGCTTACTATCAAGCAACAAATGAGATATATGATATGTATGTCGAAGCTGCCCAGTACGTCATAGATAATGATCTCTTTTTTGATTTAGGTATTCCATTTAATCTTGTTGATATGATTAAAAAGAGCTGGGAAAATGATGTTCACTGGCATATTTATGGACGTTTTGATTTAGCAGGTGGGGTTGATGGAAAAGATATCAAACTTATAGAGTTTAATGCTGACACTCCTACTGGACTCTTTGAAACTGCCCTACTTCAATGGGGTCTACTAAAACATAATAATATGGACGAAGAGAAGCAATTCAATAATGTATATGATGCTATAAGAGAGAACTTTAAAAGGCTTATTACTCTCTTTGATGATACAGATACATTTGATGCAAAATATGATGGATGGAAGATTCTATTTTCAAGTATATCCAATAATGATGAGGAGGAAGCTACAACAAAACTTCTTCAGCAAATAGCTACTGATGCAGGTTTTAACACAGGATTTGAATACTTAGAAAACACTCACTTTGATGAAAGTGGCATCTATGATGCAGATGACAATCTATATGAGTATTGGTTTAAACTCTACCCTTGGGAAGATATAGCTCATGATGAACCAGAACTTGCTACTACGCTAACAAATATTATGCAAAATCAAAAAGCCATCATATTAAACCCAGCATACACTCTGCTGTTTCAATCAAAAGGAATGCTCAAGGTTCTATGTGACCTCTTTCCTGATTCACCCTATCTATTACGCACAGACTATGAACCACTTGAGGGTGTTAAACAAGTTCAAAAAACTGTTTTTGGTAGAGAAGGTGCCAATACTACAATTATAAATGCAGACGGCAATATATCTGAAAAAACAGATGGACCCTATGATAACTATAAAAAAGTGTATCAGGAGTACGTAGAGTTTCCAAAAGATGCTCAAGGGCATAAATACCAAGCTGGTGTTTTCTTCGCTTATGAAGCGTGTGGAGTGAGTTTTAGAAAAGGTTCAGAAATTATGGATAATATGAGTAAATTTGTGGGGCATGTTATAGTCTAACATGACGCACAAATAAAAAGTTTATCTTTTTTTACACTTTCCTGCTTTTAAAGCTTTTTTGTTTTTTTCAATAAATTTGGGCCCAATTCCTTTAACATTCGTAAGTCCCTTAATATTTTTAAAACAGTTTGCTTTTCTATAACTTATTATTGCATCAGCTTTTTTCTCACCCACGCCTTTTAAGGACATTAATTCAGACTTACTGGCACTGTTTATATCAACTGCACTAAAAAGCAAACTTACACCTAAAACCATAATAGCTAAAATTTTCATTTCAACTCCTTTTATTTATTTAGATGTATATTACAATAAAAATCATTATTTAACAAATTTAATTACAAAAATTGACTTTTCTATATATTTTTTTGGTGGTTAAATTCAGGAACTATCTCTTGTAATTTCTCTAATTTATGTTCACATTCAAGTAGCTCTTCTATATCACTGTTTAAAGTCTCTATATCATACTGTGTTGAACTTGCTACTGTTATGGACTCATACTCAGTTTTTGTGTCACTCTCATCAATCAATAACTCTTCATATAGTTTTTCACCAGGTCGTAAACCTATAAACTCTATTGCAATACCCTCTTTACCACTCAATTCTATCATTTTATACGCTAAATCTACTATCTTTATAGGTTCACCCATATCAAGTATAAATATCTCTTTACCTTCCCCTATTGCTCCAGCCTGAAGTACAAGTTCGCATGCCTCTTGTATTAACATGAAGTATCTTGTAATATCTGGATGTGTAACAGTGATATTTTGTCCATTTTCAATTTGTGATTTAAACTTCGGTATCACACTGCCACTACTGCCAAGAACATTTCCAAATCTAACAGCCACTATCTCTGTACTATTTGAATTTACATTCTGTGCATAAAGTTCACATATACGTTTTGTTGCCCCCATAATATTTGTTGGTCGAACTGCTTTATCTGTCGATATCATCACAAACTTTGCAATATTATGTTCTATTGAGAGGTCAATAACATTTTTTGTGCCTAAAACATTGTTGCGTATTCCTTCGTTCATATTGACTTCAACTAAAGGAACATGCTTATAAGCAGCAGCATGAATGACTATCTCCGGCTTATACTGTTGAAATATCTCATCAATAGACTCTTTATCAATCACGTTTCGCATAACTGAAACTGTATCTACCTTCTGAATCTCTTCTGATATTTTATAGAGGTTATACTCGCTATTGTCCAACATAATAAGAGCTTTCACACCAAATATTTCACACTGCCGACAAATCTCACTTCCTATACTTCCACCAGCACCCGTCACTAAAACTATTTTTTCTTTTAAAAATGTTTGTATCGTATCTTTATCTAAATCTTTTGGATAACGTGCAAGTAAATCTTCCACACTTAAATGGACAAACTTATCTCTGTTGTTTTCTAAAGAGTAACGTAAAATCTCCTTAACACCTACTTTCGCTAGTCTCGATGATAAACTGCTTAATTCATGTTTTTCTAACTCAGTTGTTATAATTATAGTCTCTATATTTTTACGCTCAACTATCTTCTCAATTACATCAAAACTATCTACACGGATATTAGATATATAACTGCCTATAACACTCTCATCTTTATCAACAATTGCATCTACATAAAACTCATTTTTATCTTTTAAAAGACTTTGAGCATATTGAGAGACACCAATTAGCATACTCTTTTTAAGATTTGCATTATTATTTTCTTCTATGATAATTCTTTTTATAAGTCTGGTAAAACCTATAAAAAGTATAGATAAAAAAAGATCTATTAAAATCACACTTTTTGGAAAGGGGTTAAACAAATTAGAGTCTATGTAAAACAGACCTACAAAAGCTGAGTATGCTAAAAGATGTGCTACTAAAAGTGTTTTTGCATTTTTGAGTGAAAAGAATCTCCAAGCTACTTTGTACATGTTAAAGTAAAGCAAAGCAGTAACTTTAAAAAATGTCAATATTATAAATACAATGAAAAAGTTATCCATAAAATGCGGCGGTATATCAAAGTTAAATCGTAAATTGTATGCAAGAACCAATGTGATAAAAGAGATAATAATATCAAAAATAAAAAAGAATAACGCTCTTTTAAATGCAGTTGGTTTAAACACTTTGTATCACCTTACAGATCATTGCAACATCTGCTTTTGTCATAGTAGTACTACTGGCGAGACAGAGCCCTTTTACATAGAGACTCTCACTTGTTCCATCTACATACTTTTTTGCATCTTTAAAGAGTGGTTGCATGTGCATCGGTTTCCATAAAGGACGTGACTCTACATTGATATCTTCAAGGGCTTGCATCACTTTTTCTGGATCTTTTTTTTCAAATATTAAAACACTCAGCCATCTATTTCCACGAGAATTTTCAAATTCAGGCATAAACTTTATCTCTTGTATATCAGATAAAAACTCTCTATACCACTCAAAAATTTCTCGTTTTTTTAAGACTCTTTCTTCTATAACTTCCATCTGCGCTAGGCCTATAGCTGCCAGGACATTACTCATACGGTAATTATACCCATACTCTTCATGTTCATAATATATATGATTTTCCTTCGCCTGAGTTGCATAAAACTTTGCCTTTTCAATCCACACTTTGTTATGAGAAACAAGCACTCCCCCGCCACTAGTAGTAAGAATTTTATTTCCATTAAATGAATAAACTCCAAAATCTCCGAAGGTTCCAGTATGTTTGTCATCATAAGTTGCACCCAGAGACTCCGCAGCATCTTCTATGAGATAAACGCCATGAAGTTTGCATATTTCTGTTATCTTCTGTATATCTGCACTCATCCCATAGAGATGCGTTAGGATTAATGCTTTTGGCTTTTTTTCACAAGTTAGCAAGTATTTATTAAGTAATTGAGGGGACATATTCCATGAAGCTATGTCACTATCTATAAATATAGGATTTGCACCTTGGTATAAAATAGCATTCACTGAACCTATAAAAGTAAAAGTGGAGGCTAAAACATCATCATCTTCTTTAATTCCAAGTACTCTAAGCGCTAAATGGATTGCTGCTGTCCCACTTGTAACGGCTAAGGCATTTTTTGTTTTCGTATACTCTTGCACGGAGTCTTCAAATTTCTCAATATACTCACCTACAGGAGCTATATAATTACTCTGAAATACTTTTTCAATGTATTTGAGTTCATTTCCACTCATATGTGGGGCACTAAGAAAAATTCTATCTTTAGGCATCAATCTTCCTAATAACTTTTGCAGGTATACCAAAAGCAACGACATTATCTGGAATATTACTAGTCACTAAACTATGTGCTCCAATTATAGAGTTTTTTCCAATCGTAACTCCTGGCATGATGGTTGAATGACTGCCTATCTTAGAACTGTTTTTCAAATGCACTTTACCAGTTTTTCCATCTATTGTAGAGAGTGAGTATATAGAACAGTGTGAACCTATTTGAACATAATCTTCAATCACAACACCATACTTAGCATTTATATAACTATAAGCTCCAATATCAGTTGCAAACCCTAACTCTAAGCCAGTAATATTTTGCACTATCCAATTATACTTGGTAGGTTCACCCTCTTTAATATCAGGATGTTTCCAATTATTAAAACGCTCTTTATTATTCATTACTTATTACCTTTAAACTTTTCAATACTTATATTTTCCCCTGAACTTATATCACGGCGCTTAATCACTTTTAAAATTGTCATCCATAATATTTTCATATCTAAAATAAAAGATTGATTATTTATGTACCATAAGTCATAATCAAATTTTTGTTCCCAACTTATCGCATTACGACCATTAACTTGCGCCCACCCTGTTATCCCTGGAAGTACATCATGACGTTTTTTTTGCTCTAAGCTATAAAGTGGAAGATACTCTATAAGAAGTGGACGAGGTCCAACAAAACTCATCTCACCTTTTAATACATTGAAAAGTTGAGGCAGCTCATCTAAACTTGTGCTTCGAATAAACTTTCCAATACCTACAACTCTTTTTTCATCACAGAGCAGGACACCATCACTGTCTTTTTCATTTGTCATCGTACGGAACTTATATAGACTAAATATTTTTTCTTTATATCCAGGACGTTTTTGTATAAAAAATATTGGTCTCCCCATGTTAAGGTATACCAATATACTTGTCAATACATATAATGGTAAAGATAATATTATCAAAATAAGTGCTAATACTATATCAAATACTCTTTTCACAGTTAAATCTTTAATTTATATACTTTTACAAGTGGATTTAAACTAACGGGTTCAAAGAGCTCTTTATTATAATTTTCAAGTGCAAAAAGTTGTATATATGTAGAGTTAAACATATTATTATCAAGAACTAAAAATGTATTATAGTTTTTCATAAAAATAACATGTATTGATGAGCTACTATCAATTGTTTGTATACTTTTTCTCAGTACTCCACTCTTATCATACTCAGTAACTATAAAGTTATTAATGTTTATAAAATCTTTTCCTATTTGCACTTGCCCTCGACTATTATGCAAGCGTACACCTGAACCTAGATTTAATCCTTGCTTAGTCTCTTGAAAATTTCTTGAGAGAAAAAATAGTGGTCTCGTTTTTTTAGCACCTGTAGTTAGATCTAAATTGCTAAAGAGACTAACAGTTGGCATGATTCCCATCATCCTATTTGGAAGGTACAAAAATATATCTCTAGTTTTTTTCGGGAGTATATAGTCATTGAGTGCTAACTCTTCAAGTAGCAAGTTTGGATCAACTTGATCCGCTTGCTTATTTTTAAAAATTGTATCTGCAACTATTTTATAACCACTATCTACATATGTTTCTACAGAGAGTCTGGCAAGGTTTGCGGCTTGCCTTTGACTTGTTGTTGTAAGTATTTGAGAGATGATGAAGTTGTCGTGGCTATGCTTACCTCCATCTATAAGGGTATTCGTATTTGAATAGTACCAAATTGGATATCCATAATCCCACCATGAGATAGTATAATCCTTACTATTTGAGACTGACTTTAATGTATCGAGTACCTCTACTTCAGTTTTATTAAATACAGTGGGAACTTTATATTCAATGATATGTTTAATATTTGGATACAGCATTCCTAGTGTCATAGCCGATATTACAATATATCTTACTTTTGTACTATAAATATACGAAGCCAGTATATAAAATAGAAAAACACTACTCATAGCCGCTACAGGAACAGCATATACGGTAAACCTAAGACCGCCCCATAAAGAGAATACACCTATACCGATTAACGGTAATGCCAAAATAAAGGGTTTATGTTTCATTACTAGGAGTAGGTATCCAATAAGTGCAATGATGACACCTAATTGACTACCACTAATGCGATTTGCCATTGTTTCAAAAGGGATTTTACCTGCCTCTCTTACTGTTTGTGCTACTTGAAAAAATTGTAGTCCAATAGTGTCATCACCCGTCCCTGTCACTGTATATACAAAAAGTTTTGCAAGGATTATACTCAGTACATTTCCTGTAATGAAAAAAGTTATCACCATTACAAGAGAAAGAATAACCAATATTTTTAAAGAAAATTTTCTATTTTTAAATAGAAAAAACAGTCCAAAAATAAAACCTAATTTTATAAACCATGATATGCCCATAAGTGCTACAGAAATCAAAATAATTGACTGATATGTAAACTCTTCTTTTTTATGAAATAGAATCATATATGCCATATAAAGCAACCCTATAGCATATACTATTGATAAACCAGCATCATATAAAAAAGGATATGCTAGAATAGCTAAAGAAGAGTAAAGGGTATTGTTTAAACTCTCATCTTCTATCGTTTTCATTAAGAAAAAAAGTATGAACATTGGTGCCATAGCACTAAACATATCCGTGTCATAATAACCTACCATCGTACGGTTATAATAACTCCAAGCAATACTTCCAAGTAGTGCTGCAAAGAAACCTAATAGGGTCAACTTATAAAGTCTAGCAATTAAAATAATTGGAATTACAACTATACTTGAAATTACAGCCGGCATATAAAGCATAATGGTATCTAAACTAAAAGGTAATATTTTAGCTGCAATATAAGTAAAAAAGACTGCTCCATACTTATACATATCAACCACTCTTGAATTATGTTCAAACTCACCGGTGAGTTCATGAAGAACACTGCTCCCCCAGATATAGCCATCATTAGTATTTATCATCAACTGATTATTCCACATGAACTGATCTAAACCATTAAATTGATAAACCCATATCATTCTAATCGCTATACTAAACAGATATGCTATTACAAGCAATGCAAGTAGGGATTTTGTTGTAATATTTTCTTCTTTTACATTAAACACTTTTTTCCTTTGTCGTACTTTTTAAAAGATGCTCAAGTTTATTTACTAAAATTTCTATTGAAAAATTATTTTTTAAATACTCAAATCCATTATTGCCATATTTTTTCAGTTCTAAAACATCCATTCGTGAAAAATCTTTTATTGCTTTAGAGATTGCTATTTTATCATCTTTTATTATTACTTTACCTGCATTAGCGATTGCAATAATATTCTCGGGCATGCTACTCACAAATAATACTGGTTTTTTTACTGAGAGATAATCAAAAACTTTATTCATACTCATCCCATACTTATAAAGTGGAGAATCTTTAAGTCCTACATATAATAAATCTGTACTATATAAATAATCAAAAACTTCACTTTTGGGTACAGATGCTAAAAAGGTTATATTTTTTAATTGTAGTTTTTTGGTTTTCTGCATAAGTTTATCTTTTAATGGACCATCCCCAAGAAAAGTAAAATGTATCGTTTCATCCTCTTGTAAATCATTTGCCACATCTACTAGTATCTCTAGATTATTTGCTAAACCATGCGTTCCTGTATATAAAATATTAAATTTTGAACTATCAAGTTTTTGTTTAAAATGAATCTTTACATTACTTATATCAGTTCCGTTAGAAATCCACTCTATCTTCTTTTTATCAATCCCTAAATTTTCTATATACAGATGCGCTTTAGGTAAAGTGGTAATTATCTTATCCGCTTTTTTATATAAAAACTTCTCAAGCCAAGTTAAAAGTAAAATAAAAGGGTGCCATTTTGATATGCCCATATCTATAAGTGTTTGCGGCCATAAATCTCTCACTTCCATGATAAACGCACTCTTATAAACTTTAGATAGCTTAAACGCGGCATAGACTGCAAAAAGATGAACAGAAGAGCCAATAATCACATCCGGTTTCTCTATATTTAATGTTGGCAATATTTTAATAGCTTTAAACATATAACTAAGCATGTTTACAACTCTTCTAATGCCACTTCCACTATACGAAGGTGTTTTCAACCAAATAAAATTGACTTGATTTATACTCTCTTCTGTATACTCTGAATGACCATACTCTTTCATCTCTTCAAGTTTAGCATAATGAAAACTTGAGGCTATTATGGTAACAGAGTGTCCTCTTTTTACTAACTCTTTAGCAAAATCATAATGCCTTGTACCTCCACTCATTGATGGAATCAAAGCGTGATGATTAAATATCCAGATGTTCATATATATTAAGCAGTACTTTTTCCTGCTCCTCCCAATTATATATCTCTTGTACTTTCTTTAGATTCTTTTGAAGCTCTGTTTTGTTCAACTCTTTAGCTTTTTGTATAGCTGCGTTTAATCCTTTTAAACTATTTTTTTGCACAACTACACCTATAGAATTATCTTCTACAACTTTTTTCATCTCAGGAAGATTTGAAACTATGACAGGAACATTTGCCATTGTATATTCAAACATCTTATTTGGCAAGCAGTACCTATAACTTAAACAACTATCTTCAATAGTGGATATACCGAAATCTGCACTAGATGTGTATTCAAGCAAGATTTGAGGATTGACTGCTTCATGAAAGTATATATTACTATATTTTATAGACATAGACTTAATCAATTCATCCATAATTCCATACCCCATAAATACTATCACACTACTATCATCTTTCATCGTTTTAAAGGTCTCTAAAACAACCTCTATTCCTCGACCTTTACTAAGTGCACCTTGATATAAAAATATAGTTTGTTCCTTTTTTATATCAAATACTTCTCTAAAAATATCTTTTTTTTCTATCCTCTTAAGCAGAGGTGTATTAAGTACAACGTATGGCTTATCAATATTGTAAAGTTTTACATATTCACTCGCAATACTATTACTGACACATATTACTGCGTCTACATATTTTATAAAAAACTTTTCTACTTTTTTTACTATTACTTTTTGAATACCTGAGAGTCCATTTACCTCTGTTTCATACTCATGAGCATCATATACAATTTTAACTTCTTTATTATAAAAAAATTTTATTATATAGGCTATTGGCAGTGCGTTTAAATCGTTACAGTGAAGAATATTAAAGTCTTTACAATACGAAGAAGCCTCTTTAACATAAACTAAATAAGCCTTGAACTTTGCAAATTTTGTTTTTGTAACAGTTCTATCAAGATAAGAAAACCGTTTAACTAAAAAGTTATTTTGTACTTGTAATCTTTCTAAACCTTTATCCAAATGTGCAATTACTTCTACATAGTAATTATTATTTACAAATGAAGTTGATTCTTTAATGACTCTACTATCATTTGTAAAAGAGTTAAAGACTATGTTCGCTATTTTAATTTTCATAAACTGCTATCCAGTTTTTTATATTATTTTTCCAACTAGACAACTGATATATGAGAGCTAAATTTTTATCTAAATTCTTTTTAAAAGTATCAATATCATCAATGACTCTCTTTAATATATGTGCAAGTTCATTTACATGCTTTATTTTATAATAGTTCACCCCTACTTCATCAAACAGTTTATACGGTAACCAAGACCCAGTTATGACAACATTTTTTGCATATAAAAATTCTTGCATACTCCCTGAAAAACTATCTGATGCTAAAACATTTACCATTATATCTGATCCTAATTTTACAAATGCGTTATCATTTTCATATAAAAAATCTTCTAAAACTATATAGTCTAAATTTGTTTTCTTTAATCGCTGTTTTATCTTTTCTTTATTCTCGTTATCCCCATATGTCATTGGAAAAAGAAACTGAACATTTTTCACTGTTTCAGATGGTAGCTTCATTATATTATCAATAATTTCTTCATGCTGTTGCGCTTTTGTAGAGTTATACCCACATGTAACGATGATTTTTTGTTGATTATACCCAAGAAACTTTTTAATATCTTCTCTATTTTTATCTCTATTTTCATCTATATAGTCGAGTGTTTTAAGACCAAATCTACAAACATAGCTCTTCTCATCAAATTGTTTATAATGGTCTAAAAAACTTTGTCTAGTAAGTGGGTTTGTAAAAGTTATCTTATCGGCTTTTTTATAGATAAATTTTTGTATTTTTTTAATAAAATTATTTGTTCTGTAAAAGTCACTTCCATAAAATGTTATTACTAACTTTTGTTTTATTAATGTTGATAATATGACTAAATAATACCATCTCGATACGTGAATATTAACTATATCAAAATCATTATTTTCTATAACTCTTTTAATATATAACATACGAAAAAACATACTTATCTTCGGCATGTTTTTATATTTCAAAAAAACATTACTATAATCTAAAATCTCAATATTATTTTTGCCATATAATATTAGTGACTCAAAGTCCAATAAACTTGCATCAACACCTTTATCTACTAATTCCTCTTTTAGCTCTTGTCCAAATACAATTTTTGAGTTGGCCACTATAAGAACTTTCAATTTTCAGCCTTTAATGCATATATCATCCATCTTAAATTATAGATAAGTACTAAAGAGTTTAAAATACAAAAAAACACTAATGACATATATATACTATTATTTAAAACGCCTATAACAATAGCTATTATAGTCAAAAAGAGTTGCAAAATTGATACAAAAAAAGCTTTTTTTTGCTTGTTAACCAAACTTGGTATAAAAGAGACTGTACTTACTAGAACATTTAAAAACATCCATGGCGATAATATTTGAGAGTAGATACCAGCTTCTGTCCATCTTTCACCAAACACAAAACCAAATATTTCTGGTGCAAAAATTATAAATATGACATAAGGGATAATAATTTTTATAAAAAGAGACTTTATAAAATGTATCGTAAAATAATATGTATCTTGTTTTTGACTATAGAGTGTAGTTATATTTTGACTATATACTTTAGCACTTGCTCCTGCAATAATCATTAAGGGAGTAAATACTATCCGTGTACTTAAAGAGTATAATCCTACCATCAAAGCACCAAAAAATGGTGTAAAAATGTATATTGGCAAGTTTGAAGAAAACGTATTTAACATAGTATGAGGAACTTGAAATTTTGGAAAATTGGCATATTTTTTTGCAAGTGTAATCATTTTGAATCTATCAATCTTTGATAATAATATTTTATCTTTTAAAATACTTTTTATCAATTTTATATTTGCAAAAAACTGTGAAACAACTTGCCCTATAATCAAGCCATCCACCCCTGTTTTTAGGAAACCAACTGATATTTGAACTGTAGCCAATACTATGGATTTAAGCACAGTAGCATTAGAAATAATTTGATATTTTTTTTTTCTATTATTAAATAAAATTAAAAGATTAAATATACCTATAATGAAAACTGTTATAGGAATAAGATAAAGCCAATTACTTATAGCTTCATTATTTAAATAGTTCACAAAGTTATCATTAAAAAGGATAATTACAAATAGTAGGGAGAGTGAAATTAGTAAGACAATTATAAACCCTAGAGCAAAAATATTGATAGCATCTTCATCTCTTTTTGGAATTAAAATAGCTTGTTCATACCTCAGTGATGCAACAGAACTAAAAAAACCAACAATTGCTAAAAATAAAGCAAAAACACCAAAATCTTCAGGCGTATATATTCTTGTTAATATTGGACTAATTGCAATAGGTATTGCTTGAGCAATTGTAGTCCCCGTCATCAACGTTAAAACATTACGACTAAATTCTGATTTAGGTTTTAGTTTTTTTAACAATCTTATAAACTCTTAGTTATATATGCTATTTCTTCATCTGTTATATATGGATTCATATATCTTGCTAAACCTATTAAGGCAAAACTTTTATTTTTTTTCATACATAGCCCTTATAATTTCAATTAACAGTCTAACCTTTCAGCTTATTCTTCAAAATAATCTTTCCACTCTCAACACCCGGCTGATCATATGCATTAATATACATAAATTTAGCACAAACAGATGTTAAAAGTTCATATTCATACATCAAGCTTGCTATACTTTTTTCTTGAACACCATCTATCGTTATAACATCACAAGGAATATCGTTTAAGTTATTAATGGCTTCAACGGTAGCATCTGCTTGTTTATTTATTAGAGAAGAGAAATCTCTATTATTTAAATAATCAAGCTCTTCTAAAGCAGCTAAACTCACATCAGGTATTTTCAAGTTATTATCAAAATTTTCCACTTTAACTACTGTAACTGTTTTATCACGTCTACCTTCAACTATCAGCTGTAAAAATGAGTGCTGGTCTATTGGTCCGATAATTCCTATTGGAGTCAAACCTTGTCTAGTTGAATTAATATCCACCTTTCCTAAAGACTCTCCCCAGAGTTGAATATACCATTTATTAAACCCTTCTAAACGTGAAGAGTAGGAAAAGACAACATTGATATTAAAGCTATTTTTATACTCTGTAAAAAATCTAGCTTTTTTCAAAATACGCTTGTAATAATCTTTTCTAGAAAAAAATGAGTCATGAACATCTTTTGTTCCCTTTAAGAGTTCATCAATATCTATCCCAACTATAGCTAGGGGGAGAAGCCCAACTGCACTAAAAACAGAGAATCGTCCACCTACATTTTTAGGTACTTCAAAAGTTTGCATCTCATTTGCTTTTGCATAAGTATTTAATTTAGAATCGTTTTCTGTTATAACGACTGTATTTGTTTTATCAATTTTTACAAGTTTATGAATATACTTAAAAATTGAAACTGTTTCTACTGTAGTACCAGACTTAGAAATAACAATAAATAGGGTATCCTCCAAATTAACTGATTCAAGTTTTGATTCAATATCAATAGGGTCAGTTGTCTCTAAAAAGTAGAGCTTTTTTGTAAGCTCTTTTGAGTACTTCAGGTATTTATATATCGCATATGTACCAAGAGTACTTCCTCCTATCCCGATAACTACGACATTACTTTGTGTAACACGTTGTGCATACTCTTTAAACGCAATAGTATCTTGCATGGGGAGGTTATAATACCCTATGCTCTCTTTCTCTTTTAAAACTTCTATAAAAACATCTTCGTCTGAGATAGTTGGATTGTAGTTGTGCTGATAGTTCATAGTATGTTTATCCTAGTCTCTTTTTTTAATAAGCAGAGTATAATATTGAAGTATTATTATAGCATTACTTTAAGTATGAAATATTTTTATCTGTTTAAAATTTGTACTTATCTATTTTTTCTTTATATAATTTTGCTTCATTGAGTCGATTATGTTTCAATGCTCCTTTTAAAAGCAGGCCATACTTTTTGACTAATTCATCTAAAATCAGCTCTCTGTTTTGACTCTCTTTATCTGAAAGTTTCTCCAAAGCGAAAACACGAAATCTATCCATACCCCAATGCTTCATACTCAGCTGATCTTCTGCTCCACCATATTTATAAATAAGTTTTTTATTTATCAGTCCAATCTCATGCTCATCTGCTATTCTCAACCATAAATCATAATCTTCACACACTTCTAAACTCTCATCAAAAGTGCCTACACTATTTAATATCTCTCTATTTATCATCGTTGCAGAAGGAGCAATTATACAGTGTGAAAGGCACTCTTGAAATATCTCTCCACCAAACTTACCAAACTTTTTAGGTATTTTTACCGCAACATTATTTCTAATCCAGTTCTCATCGGTATAACTTATTAAGATAGCAGGGTTCTCTTTATGAAATGCAATTTGCTCTTTTAATTTATCTTCGTGCCACGCATCATCAGAATCCAAAAATGCAATCCACTCACAAGTTGATTTTTCTATGCCTAGATTTCTTGCAGATGAAACACCTCTATTTTCTTGATAAAAATATTTTATAGTTGAAAAGTCTTGCGTAATTTGCTCTGTTTCATCAATAGAACCATCATCAACAACAATGATTTCAAAGGGAAGATGTGTTTGAGTAACAACAGAAGCTAAAGCACGTTTTAAAACTTCATATCGATTATAGGTTGGAATTACAACCGATATTTCCACCGTTTACTACCAGACTTTTATTTCATTATAAACACTATCTCTCTCAACAGGAGTAAACCCACTGTTTTTGATAAGTGCAGTAAAATCTTCCAAATTAACCCCATTGGCACTCGCAGCTCCAGCAGCTGAATTGATAGACTCTTTTTCTATTGTTCCATCTAAATCATTAGCACCAAACTCTTGAGCAACAAGCGCTAGATTTACTGTTGAAGTAACCCAGTATGCTTTTAGATTTGGAACATTATCTAAAACCAGACGTGATACTGCCATAGTTTTGAGTATCTCATTTGCAGTTATCGGTGCTTCTATGTTTAAATAATTATTTTCAGTCTGATATACAAGTGGAATAAAGCAGTTAAATCCACCTGTTTTATCTTGAAGTTCACGAATTCTCATCATGTGGTCAATTCTATTCTCACGGCTTTCAACATGACCAAAGAGCATAGTAACATTTGACTTCTTACCGCGTTCATGCCATTTTCTGTGAATCTCAAACCACTGGTCCGATGTCACTTTTCCTTTACAGATATAATCACGTACTTTCTCATCAAAGATTTCAGCGCCACCACCTGGCATTGAGTCCACGCCATTTTCAACCATTAAATCAAGCACTGCATCATAAGTGATACCGTGATGACGAGAGAGAAAATCAACCTCAGCCGCAGTCAATGCTTTTACATGCAGATGCGGATACTGCGTTTTAATCTTTTTAAAAATACTCAAATACCAATCTAGTGTAACATTAGGATTATGAGCAGAAACTATATGAACCTCTTTAGCTCCGCGTTTGTCAATCTCATCAACAATTTTTAAAATCTCTTCATGACTCATTGTATACTGATTGGGATTTTTTCTCGTTGCTGAATAGGCACAAAACTTACATACATCTGCACATACATTCGTCGGATTGATATGGCGGTTAATATTAAAGTAGGTCTTTTTACCATGTAACTCTTGGCGTTTTTTATCAGCCAGATCGCCAAGCTCAAAAAAGTCCATCTCATATAGAGCTAGAGCTTCATCAAAATTTATTCTATTTTCCATTATCTATAATCCTGGTGCTTTCCACATTGAAATTGTTATATTTTCATCTACTAATTGTAACTGCGTTTCATACGCTTTTTGGAATTTTATCTTAATTTCATCATATATTTTCTTATTATCTAAATTTGGTTCATAAATTTTATCCCAAACTACTAATGCACCTGCTGCTTCAACCAAGTTTTTATAAACACCACACCCTACTCCAGCGGCCATAGCAGCCCCAAGAGCGGTAGCTTCTGTAACTTTAGGTATCTTTACTCTATATCCTGTCACATCAGCTAATATTTGTGACCACAAAGTGCCTTTAGAAGCACCTCCTGCAAAGACTATCTCTTCAAACTCAATCCCGCTAAAGGCTTTAATTTTATCAAGATTAATACTCGAAACTATCGCTGCATTTTCTTGCAGACTTCTAAACATTGAAGCTCTGTTGCACACTTGGGGGTCAATACTCAGATTTAAAAAACTAGGCGCTGCATGGTACCATTTTCCATACTTCATAGTGTCTGAAAATATTGGCATTATTCCATAAGAGCCAACTGGAACTTGTGCAGCTTTTTCTTCTAATACCTCATAGGCATCTATTCCACGTCTGTCTGCTTCAAGTTTTTCCATATCACAAAAGGCATCTCTAAACCATCGCATTACAAGACCACTAAAAAATGTAATGCCTTCTGCTTGAGAAATTCTATTGACAACATGAGGATTAACTCTAATAGACATATCTTCGGGCGGTTCTACCATACTCGGTATATTGACAACTTGTTGCCAAAATGAACCACCTAAAACTGCAACTTGTTCATCTTGTACAACACCAAGTCCTGTTGAGCCAAGTTGTACATCACCTCCGCCCATTACAACCTGCGTTTGAGTTGAGAGTGTAGTTGCGTCTGAGGCTTCTTTGGTAACATTACCTATAGTCGTACCAGTTTCTAAACATGGTGGAAAGATATCCTCTTTAAGCCCAACTCTACTTGCCATTTCAGAGTCCCAATTGCGCTTATAAAGACTAAAGATTCCTGTTGTCCCGCCATTACTTGGATCAGTTGCTATTAGTCCACAAAGCTTCGCTAATATCCAATCTCCTATCATGGAAATTTTCGCTACTTTCTCATAAATCTCAGGTCTATTGTTTTTTACCCACATCAAGCGTGGCAGTGCACCAAGCGCAAATGTTTGCCCAGATTCTGCATAAAACTCCTCTTCTATATCTGGAAATTTCTCTTTGAGGTACTTCACTTCTTTATCCGCTCTTGCATCAACATTTGCAACAGCCCAAAGCTCTTTACCCTCTTTATCGTAAAGGACAATCCCCTCACGCATACTTGTAGCACTCAGCGCTAAAATATCATCTGCGTTTATATTCGCATCTCTGATAGCATTTTGTATACATTCACAAACTAAACTCCAGTTTGTTTCATAATCAAAACTCATAGAGTTTGAGACACCCTCTTCTTCTAAATGTGTCCACTCTTTTTGAGATACACTTAGCTGATTACCAAGAGTGTCAAAAACCACTGCTCGTATACTGCCTGTACCAGCATCTATAGCCATTAAATATTGCATCTTACTTCTTTAACTTTGCCTGTTCAAGTTCCCAGTATTCCATCTCAAAACTATCTTTTTCACTTATACTCTCATATCCACCTAGCTTATCAGCACGCAGAACTGCTAACATCGTATGCTCAACTATGTCATAAATTATTTTTGCCTCTTCTCTCGTACGACCAAAACTCACAACTGCTAAATTTTTAATTATCATATAATTTGGTGCTGTGTTTAGCATTGTCTCACCATTTTCATTTCTCTTAAAGTACGCTTCATACTCTTTCATATATTTCTCAAGTCCACCAATTAAATCTGTATCTTCCATAATTAAAGGAACTCTTTTGGTGCGTATAATATGCTCTGGAGTTAAAACACCACGACTTGCAAACTCTTTTAAATTATCTTGTGAAGCATAAAACGCCGCTAATGGGGTCTGATTTATGGCAATATGGACTTCATGCCCTTTCACTTCTGAGAGTGTATTGACAACCCTTGCTATATCACAATCACTATGAACATAATTATGTTCAATATGTACTACTGCGTTTTTATCTAAAAACTCTTCTGCCTTGCTCACAGCAAATATCATCTTATCGTAGGCATTTTTAGCACTATCATCAAATGTAAAAACACCGTGGTTATGTAAGATAATTCCATCAATACTCGACCAATCTAAACCTTTTGTCATCTCATAAATTTTATGTGCTAACTCAAACCCAGGCATAATATAATCTACGATTAAAAAATTAGGAAAGACATTTTTTATATTCTCTTTTCCTGATTTTGAATTTGAGATAGTCACAATGGCATCAGCATGCGTATGATCAACAAACTTATATGGAATTAGAGCATGTAGAATCGCTTCAACAGATGGGTTTGGAGCGCTCTCATCTAACATAGCTGCTTTTTGCTCTTTGACCATATCACTATCACTGAGCTTTTCTAACTTCGCCATATCTAAAAGTGTATCGAGATAAACAGGTGAGAAACCTTCTGCTTCAATACTCACTAAATCCCAGCCACTCCCTTTTACTAAAAGTACCTCTTCACCCTCAATGTGAGTTTTTACAGAAGTATTGCCACCACCGTGTAGCACAAGTTCATCGTTTTGACCTAAAAGATTTGAAGTATAAACCCTTAAATCCAAATCATTTTTACACTCTAAAGCTTTTTCATCACTCCATAGATTATCCATATATGTATCCTAAAATTAATTTATTGAGAGAAAGCTGCTCTGAGCTTCTCTTCGGTTTGGAAACTGACTAAACGTTCCTGCTCTTTTCCATCTTTAAAAATCACAAAAGTTGGTAAGCCCTTAATTTTGTAATATTTAAATAACAATTTTTGCTTTATTTTAGAGAGTTCAGACCCAATAACATAAAAATTAATCCCTGCATAGTCATTTTGAACTTTCTTATATATTGGCTTCTGTTTCTCACAAGAACCACACCATTTTGCTGAAAAAAGTAAAACGACATGATTCCCTTTTTTAATATCATTTTTTATCTTTACATCTATATCTTGAAATAAAAAGAGCCACACCACAAGAGCAGCAATTATAATGGAGATAAGCGTAAATATAATAGTATTTTTAAGTGTAAACATTGTACTTATTTTAAAACTTCTAGTTCATCAGAGTATTTATCATCACAATATGGCTCATAACTCGTTTTATACACTTTATAATGAGCAGAAGCCTTATGCCCATCTAGTGCAGTCTCACTCTCCCAAGTCTCTACAGCCATAAATCTTTTTCTATCATTTTCATACTGAAAAATTTCATAAAAAATACACCCCTCTTCAGCCTTACTTGGAATCACCATTGCAGACAATAGCTCTTTCATTTTTTCTTCACTACCCGCTTTGGCTATGAATGTTACACTTTTTGTTATAGTCATCTAATTTTTTCCTATTGTTCAAAATTTAATCTCAAAGATTATAGCAAATTTAGACAACTATACTATAATAAATAAAAATAATTGAGATTGAATGAATAAAATGGATATACAGTTACAAATTGAAAACATAATTGAGTCAAATGGTTCGGATTTTGAACTCTCAAAACTCTTTAAACAATATATTAAAGAGTACAAAGAATCACTTCCCGAACTTTTTGAAAGTTCTCAAGGGAAAGATTTTTTAGTCAAACATACGAAAAAATTAGACTCTATATTGCTAATGATGTACAAAACAGTTTTAAGACGTATATTTGGTAACTACCTACCTATGAGAAACTCAATACCTATTACTATCGTAGCCCTTGGTAGTTATGGACGAGAACAGTTATGTGTTCATAGTGATATTGATCTTCTTATTGTTTATGAAGATATCGACGGCTATGATACAAAACTTATTATAGAAAAAATATTTTATTTAGCCTTAGATGCAGGATTAAAATTAGGACATCGTGTACATACGGTTGATGATTTATTTAATGCATCATTAGAAGATATAACAATAAAAACATCTCTCATGGAAGCCAGATTTATAACAGGCTCAAACTTTACGTGGCATAATGCACAGAGAACTTTAAACAGAATTCGTCTTCATGAGCAAAAAGAGTTTATCTTAGCAAAAGTAGAAGAAGCTCAGGCTAGAAGAAAAAAACATCCAACATCTATGCAACCTAATATCAAAGAGAGTGTTGGGGGACTTCGTGACTCACAGCTTCTATTTTGGATAGCTAATACAATTTATAATATCAATAACTTAAAAGATTTAGAAAATTCACTATTCTCAGCTGAAAAATACAAAGAGTATCGTATAGCATTAGAGCTTCTTTTCCGCGTAAGAAGTGCACTGCACCTTATAACAGGCAAACAAGAAGACAGACTACTGCTTGAACACATTCCCCAAGTTGCAAAAATGTTAGGCTTTAAAGAGCAGAGAAAAATGGTAACAAAAGTTTTAGAAGCACAATGGAGAATAAGTAATTTTACTCAAATCTTTGTTAAAAAAATGCTTAGGCCGTACCTTACAAAAGAGAAAAATATATCACAGCTTAAAGGGCACCGTATCGCTAAAGGTATTTATGAGTTTGATGATAGAATTTTTGCCTCTTATAATCTCAAAATCACACCTATAGATACTCTTTTAGAGGTACTTGTTTCTTTACCTGATAAAAACTATAGATATGATGCTGGATTTTTAAATCAGTTTACATACAGTGAAATATCACACCCCTTAAAAGCTAAAACTTATGCTCTTATTAAAGAACTTTTTCACCGCGAGCATCTCTATTCCTACTTAAAATTATTTTATGATGCAGGAATACTTCATCAGCTATTTTCAAATTTTAAAAAGGTATTACACCTACCACAGTTTGATGGCTACCATACCTATCCTGTTGATATTCACTCTATTAAGTGTATAAAAGCACTGGAAAATATACAAGAGGATTTTATTAAAGAACTCTACAATGAACTAAGTGATGATGAAAAACTAACACTAAAAGTAGTGACACTCTTTCACGATACTGGCAAAGGGAGAAAACAAGACCATAGTGAAGTTGGAGCAAAACTCATAGTGCCTTTTGCAAAAAAACTTAAAATCTCTCAAGAGCTTAGCGAACGTTCTGTTACATTGATTAAACATCATATATTGATGAGTAGCGTTGCGTTTAAAGAGAATATTCATAATGAAAAAACGCTCTATAAGTTCATGTCAAAGGTAGGGGATGCCAAAAATTTAAAACTTCTGTATATCTTAACATACGCTGATATAAATGGTGTTGGGGGCGATACGTTTAACTCATTTAACTCTAAACTTCTTTTTGATCTCTATAAAAGTGCCCTTGAAATTGCAGAGAATGCCAATCGTATTACCGACGCGAAAAAGCGTGTAATTATCGAAAATAGAGTAAAAAAACATCTTGATTTTCAACTATTAACTCGTATTGAGCAGAAAAAAATTCTCTCGATAGAATCAAACCTTTTCTTTTTCAAAAATTCGGTGAGTGCTATATTAGAAATTGCTAAAAATGCCAGAGATATAAAAGAGTATGACTTCAAAATTAAAAATAAGAAATTATTAACGATTGAAATATACAGAAAAATTCCTATTAATATTGGCTATCTATTGTCAGCGCTTTCACACTTAAATGTAGCGAGCATGGAGATATTTACACTCTTTGATGGTGTAAAATACTTTAGAATTGACTTTACAAAAAATGTTCAAGGAGATGAGCTTATAGATGTTGAGAAAATTATAAATAGTTCATTAGACATGAGTAAAGAGGTTTTCATTAATGATGTTCAAATCAAAAAAGATGAGATAGTTCTAGATTGTGAGCACTCTTTAACACATGCTGAACTCACGGTTCATACAAAGAATCAAAAAGGTCTACTCTCTTATATAATGGATTGCTTCGAGAAATTAAATATAAATATTGTTACAGCAAAGATACATTCAAGTAAATATAAAGCACGAGATACTTTTTTAATGGAAAAACAAAACAATATATGCAATAATGACGATAAAATTTTTGAGCTACTCACTAAAGGCAAATAAATATGTGTGGAATTGTTGGATATATCGGAGAAAAAAATACTAAAGAAATTTTACTTGATGGACTTAAAGAGCTCGAATACCGTGGCTATGATTCCGCAGGAATAGCTGTACTTCAAAACGGTAATTTTGAAAACTACAAAGCTATTGGAAAGTTAGTAAATCTTGAAGAAAAAACTAAAGATTTTATAACAGACTCTTTTGCAGCCGGGATAGGACATACTCGATGGGCGACACATGGTAAGCCAACAGAGCTTAATGCACATCCACACCTCGGAGATAGCTCTTATGTAGTTCATAATGGTATCATTGAAAATTATGCAGAGCTTAAAAAAGAGCTCGTTGCAGATGGTGTCAAATTTTTAAGTCAAACAGATACAGAAGTTATTGTGCATCAGTTTGAAAAAAATTTAAAACATACAGCTACTGCCTTTGAAGCATTTGAAAAAACTATCAGTGAACTTGAAGGTGCCTATGCAGTTTTACTCGTAACAAAAAGTGAAGATAAAACAATATTTTTTGCAAAACATGGCTCCCCAATGCTAGTTGGTCTCAACACAGAAAACGAAAAGTACTTTGCCTCTTCTGACACGCCTTTAATTGGCCATTGTGATGCTGTTAATTACTTTGAAGATGGTGATTATGGATATGTCAATGTAGATGAAGTTGCTATATTTGACAAAAATGGGACGCAAACAGAACCAAAGTTTACAACACTATCTCAAAATAAATTATCAGCTCAAAAAGATGGGTTTAGATTTTTTATGGAAAAAGAGATTTATGAACAAGGTGATGTAATTGCCGATACTCTTTTAGGACGTCTCTCGGATGATGCAATCATCTTTGAAGAACTTGACACATCACTTTTTAATGGTATAAATGAGATTAAACTGTGTGCTTGTGGAACATCCTACCACTCTGCACTCAGTGCTACATATCTTTTTGAGAGATACGCTAAAATAAAAACTTCTATTGAAGTGGCTTCTGAGTTTAGATACCGTGAACCTATTATGACGCAAGATACTCTTTTTGTTGTAATATCTCAAAGTGGTGAAACTGCTGATACACTTGAAACTTTAAAAATGGCAAAAGCTGCTGGACTTAAAACACTTGTTATCTGTAATGTAGACAACTCATCTATGGTACGTTTAGCAGATGCTTGTATTTTAACGCGTGCAGGAGTTGAAAAAGGTGTAGCCTCTACAAAAGCTTTTGCAACGCAGGTTACAGTTTTTTGGATGATGAGCCTATATGTAGCAAAACTTAAAAACTCTATCTCATCAGATGAGATAGCGAGACAAATTTCACTTTTACGTGAAGTTCCAGCATCTGTAAAAGTTACAGATGAGATGCATGAAAGGATTAAACGCTTATCTAAACGTTATCTCCATGGTCATGGTTTCTTTTTCATCGGCCGTGATATATTTTTCCCACTTGCTCTTGAGGGTGCCTTAAAACTAAAAGAGATTTCCTATCTTCATGCTGAGGGATATCCAAGTGGTGAGATGAAGCACGGCCCTATCGCTTTAGCTGATCCTGAACTTTTTACTATTGCCCTACTCCCACAGCATTTACTCTATGATAAAGCTAAAAGTAATGTAGAAGAGTTAAGTGCGAGAGATAGCACTATTTGTGCTATCAGTGCTTTAGCGTTCGATAAAGCTGATGATTTTATACCTATCAATCAATGTAAAGACTACATGTTAGAATTTTTTGAGATGATGGTTGTTGTACAAATTTTATCATTAGAGATATCTGTAAGATTAGGTAACGATGTTGATATGCCAAGAAATTTAGCAAAAAGTGTTACTGTAGAATAATTCATTTCTTAGTTTCACTCTAAATTAATTTTTTATTAGATATTATTAAGTAAAAATAACACTTTGGATGTGAAACTTCATGCAAGCAAAAACAAAACTCCTTTTTATAGTAACTTTAATGTTATTAACTTTAACCATAGCGACTATCGTAAACATAGCTCTTAACTTTAGAAGTTATAGTATTAAAAGTGCAACTTCTAAAGCTCATATGACAGCTGATGTTGTTAAAACTGGTCTTACTGCACATATGGTTAATGGCACTATGGATAAAAGACAATACTATCTTGATCAGATATCAATGAATGATGAAGTCAAAGCTTTATGGCTCACACGTAGTGAACATGTTGTATCACAATATGGCGAAGGCTTTGCTAATGAAACAATAAGAGATGAGATAGATAAAAAGGTTTTAGAGACTGGAAAGTCTGTTCAAAAGGTCATTGAAAGAACAGACAGTATTGTTTTAAGAGTAACTATACCTTATAAAGCTACAACAGAAGGAACTCCTAATTGTTTAACATGTCATAGTGTACAAAGAGATGATGTCCTCGGTGGTATTAGTATGGAGTTTGATATAAGTAGCATGAGAACTACTGGGGCTTTAACTCTGATAAAAATTTTAGGCATCAATCTACTTTTTCTTCTTATAGTACTATTACTTATCAACAAATATGTATCACCCTACACAAAACTTTTTACAAATTTACAAGATGGTATATCTAAAGCATTTAAAGGAGATTTTACGCATAACTTTTCTACAACAGTAGGAGGAGATGCAAAAGATCTCACGGACCATATGAACACACTTTTTACAAAAATGCAAGAGACATTTGGTGAGATAAAACACAATTTAGCAACATTCACCTCGCATAAAATTATAGCAACTCAAGACCCACTTTACGAAGCTAAAGTAATAATAAATGAGCTCTCAGATATTAATAAATTCAAAAAAACGATTGAAAGAGACATGACAAAGGCTGCTGTTTATAGCAGAATAGTACAAGTACTCGAAATAAAATTTAATATAACTCATTTTGCTTTTTATGAGATTGATGATATTAAACAGACAAGAAATCTTATATATATTAGTAAAGACAGAAAAAGCACATGTTTTGATTTTGTAAATAAGCAAGCAAATGAGTGTAGAACTTACCGTACTGAGAGTGATACAATCTCAACTGACTTCGTAGATGTCTGCCAAACATGTAATGCAAAAGGCTTAGAGTATCTCTGTTCTTTTTTCAATATTAACAGTGAAGTTTCCCTTATACTATCTTTTACAGCTACAACTGAAGAAGAGATATCTCAAATCAACTCTATAATTCCAAATATTAGACACTATCTTGAAGCTGCTAAGCCAGTTATAGAAAGTAAGGTACTTACAGAAAAACTAAGAGACACCTCATTAAGAGATGGTATGACAGGCCTTTATAACAGAAGATTTTTAGAAGAGTTTATAGACCAAGTGATGTCTCAAGCCCAAAGAGAGAATGAAACGTATAGCGTATTGATGCTAGATGTTGACTTCTTTAAAAATGTTAATGACACCTATGGACATGATGTTGGAGATCAAGTAATTGTAGCGATTGGGAAAGTTTTAAAAGAGAATATTCGTGATGCAGACTTAGCTATACGATATGGTGGAGAAGAGTTTATTGTTATGCTCTACAATGCAAATGAGAAAGGTACGCTTGATGTTGCTAAAAAGATACACTCAGCCTTTGCTGATTTAGTTTTTAACGTTGGTTCTAATGAGACTATGCAAAAGACAATGAGTATCGGTATTTCCATGTTTCCTACGGATGGCGATACTATATGGAAGTGTATAAAGTTCGCTGACACAGCTCTATATGTAGCTAAAACAACTGGTAGAAATAAAATAGTTAAATATACGGCAGAAATGTCTGAAAACGAACACGTTAGATAATCAAAAAGAAAAAATAGCAACGTAACTTCTGCGTTGCTACGCTTTTCACATACTTCAGTATGCTTCAAAGCTACGCGCCTTGAATTTACATTACTCTTTTTACTTTAATCAAAAGAGTGATGTAATGGCAAGGCGCATAATAAGGAAGTGCACTAATGTGCATGACGAATGTAGCAACGCAGCTAGTGCATTGCTATTTTGATTTTAGTGACAGCCACATCCTGTACCACAGCTCTCATCACTTTGAGCTGGAGCTTTTTGCGGTGCAGCAGTTGAACATGCACTTACACCTGGAGGTGTTGTTGGTTGGACGCTCGCATTATCAACGCCACCATTTGCATTAATATCTTCTATTTGATTCCAAATAGATTCTGCAGCAGCTATATATCTTTTCGCAGATTCTGAACTTGGATTTACAAAAGTAATCGGTTTACCTTCATCTCCACCTGTTCTAATACTTGGCTCGATTGGAATTTCAGCAATTATTTTAGTATCAAACTCATCAGCCATAGGCTGTGAAGTTCCTTTACCAAAGATATCGTACTCTACACCAGTATCTGGCGCAATAAACCCACTCATATTCTCAACAACACCAGCAATAGGAATATTAAGTTTTTTGAACATATCTAATGAACGACGTGAGTCATCAAGAGAAACGCTTTGAGGCGTTGTGACAGTTAAGCCAACAGTAACGGGTACGCTTTGCGCTAAAGTAAGCTGAGCATCACCAGTTCCAGGAGGCATATCGATAACTAATACATCTAGTTCAGACCATAAAATATCACGTAAGAACTGCTCAATTGCTTTCATAATCATAGCACCACGCCACATAAGTGACTGTCCCTCTTCCATAAGAGAACCCATAGACATCATTTCAATTCCATACGCTTTAATTGGAAGTACCTTATTCCCATTTACTTCAGGCTTCACATCAGCTACTCCCATCATACGAGGGATATTTGGACCATAAATATCAGCATCTAAAAGACCTACTTTTTTACCTGACGCTGCAAGAGCAATAGCAAGGTTTACAGATGTAGTTGATTTCCCAACACCACCCTTACCAGAACTTACCATTAAAAAGTTTTTCACTTGGGGAGCAATATTTTTACCGTGAGAAGAGGACTCTCTTGGCATCTGTGGCGCTTTTATATTTGCATTTATAGCACCCATACAACCCTCAGCTTTCAATGCAGCTGTTGCATCATCTTTAATCTGTTGCGCAACTTCTGGAGCACTTGATGTTATTTCAACGTTAAAACTTACATCATTACCATTTATTAGTATATTATTTACAAATCCAAAAGTTACAATATCTTTGGTAAAACCTGGATACATTACTTTTGAAAGTGCTGATTTTACAATTTCTTCAGTCATAATCTATTATTTCCTTTTTATTTATTTAATATGTAAAAGGAACAAGTCCCTTTTACTTCGCTTGCGCCGCTATGACGACTAAAACTTTGCCTCTTTGAGGCAAGATGTTTTATTTTCATAGCATATCATATCTAAATAAGACAAAAATTGTCTTATTTAGATAATTTTATTTTTTAAGCTAAGAGTCTCGCCTCTTCTTTGGCTTTAGTCTCTGCAATAATTTTCTCAATACCTTCAGGGTTCTCCATAATCTCTTGAGTTATCTTATAAGAACAAAATTTCGGTCCACACATTGAACAGAACTCCGCCTCTTTAAATACATCCTGAGGAAGAGTTTCATCATGATACTCTCTAGCTCTTTCACTGTCAAGTGCAAGTTCAAACTGTTTTTCCCAGTCAAATGCATATCTAGCATCACTCATTGCATCATCTATATCTCTCGCACCTTTACGACCACGAGCAATATCAGCTGCGTGAGCAGCAATTTTATAAGCGATAATACCTTCACGAACATCATCTGCATTAGGTAAGCCTAAGTGCTCTTTTGGTGTAACATAACAGAGCATACTTGCTCCATGCCAACCACCAACTGCTGCACCAATTGCTGAAGATATATGATCATACCCTGCTGCAATATCAGTAACTAACGGTCCTAGGATATAAAAAGGAGCTTCGTGACAAAGTTCTCTTTGAATCTTCATATTTCGCTCAACTTGATTTAAAGGAACATGTCCTGGACCCTCAATCATAACCTGAACATTTTTTTCCCAAGCTCTAAGTGTCAACTCGCCTAAAACCTTTAGTTCTCCTAACTGTGCATCATCAGATGCATCTGCTAAACAACCTGGACGAAGAGAATCACCTAAAGAGAGAGAAACATCATATTTGGCACAAATATCTAAAATGTCATCAAAGGCACTATAAAAAGGGTTTTCTCTATGGTAATGCATCATCCATGCAGCCATTAAAGAGCCACCACGAGAGACAATACCCATTTTACGTTTTGCAATTTTAGGCATAGTCTCAAGTAAGAACCCTGCATGAATTGTAAAGTAAGAAACACCCTGTTGCGCTTGACGTTCAAGCACTTCTAACATAACTTCTATACTTAAATCTTCTATCTTGTTTCCAACATCGTGAAGAATCTGATAAATAGGGACTGTCCCGATAGGAATTTTTGAAGCACCTATTACCGCTTTACGAATTTCATCTAAGTCACCACCAGTTGATAAATCCATAGCCGTATCAGCTTTGTAATGCTGAGAAACTTCCATCTTTTCAACTTCACCTAAAACATCAGAAGCTATAGCAGAAGAACCAATATTTGCATTGATTTTACAAGTAGACGCTATACCAATAGCCATTGGTTCTAATGATGTATGATTCACATTAGCTGGAATAATCAAACGTCCTCTAGCGATTTCACTTCTTACTAGTTCTGGAGACAACTCTTCTATTTTTGCTACATACTCCATCTCTTGTGTGATAATTCCTTGTTTAGCATAATACATCTGTGTACGTACAGAATCATTTTCACGCTCTTTAACCCATGAAGATCTCATAGCTCTCTCCTAAAATTTATATTGTAATCATTATATATATGATGGAAATATAATCAAATAAAGTTAAAGTATTATTAAGTGAAATTGCAGAGTTTATATTTTAGAAACATATACATATATATTTGGGCATTCAAGAGAAAAAAAAGCTTTGGAAGTGTATAATTTCGTAACACATTTTTTTGCGGGAGTACTATTGTCTGACTTAACACTTATATTACTTGCTGCTGGCGGTTCAAATAGATTTGAGCTCAATGTAAAGAAACAATGGCTACGAATAGACCACAATCCATTATGGAAGTTTGTAGCGCAGAGCCTTGAAAAAACTAATCTCTTTAGTAAGATAATTATCACTTCATCAAGTGAAGATATTGAGTTTATGAAATATTACGCAGACTATACCTTTGTTGTTGGTTCTGATACGAGACAAAAATCTTTAAAAAATGCTCTTGAGTACGTAGAAACGGAGTTTGTTTTAGTAAGTGATATAGCTCGTTCATGTATCAGTGAAGATTTTCTCAAGAGAATAATTTCAAAAAAATCTTTACACGACTCTATAGTTCCATACTTAAGAGTTACAGATACTATCGTATATGAGAATAAAACAATAGATAGAGATAAGGTCAAACGTGTCCAAACACCTCAATTGTCAAATACGTCTGTATTGATGAGTGCACTTAATACAAATCAAGAGTATACAGATGAGAGTAGTGCTATTGTTGCTAATGGTGGAACTCGAGAGTTTGTTTTAGGAGATGAGCATGCTCATAAAATCACTTATATTAGTGACTTAAATAAAATATCTTGCTTATCTGCTCCATCAAGTGACACACTAAGTGGCACTGGCTTTGATGTTCATGCTTTTGATGATAAAGGTGAGATGTGGCTAGGTGGCGTTAAAATAGAGTCAGAGTATGGTTTTAAAGCCCATAGTGATGGGGATGTAGCTATTCACTCACTTATCGATGCACTTTTAGGTGCAGCAGGTATGGGTGATATAGGAATGATGTTTCCTGACAATGATGACACCTACAAAGGAATAGACTCTAAAGAACTTTTAAAAAAGGTTGTAGATACAATTTATAACTTTGGTTTTATTATTATAAATGTAGACTTAACAGTAGCAGCAGAGAAACCAAAAGTTGGTAAATATAAATTGGAGATTAGAAAGACGCTAGCGAATATTTTAAATATAGACGCAAGTAGAGTAAATATAAAGGCGACTACTACTGAAAAACTAGGGTTTGTAGGTAGAGGTGAAGGCGTTGGTGTTATTGCTAACGCAAACTTAAAATATTATGACTGGACTAAGAGAAACTAATTTAAGGTAAAAAATGAAAATACTAATTATAGAAAATGAGATTTATTTAGCACAAAGTATTGCTACAAAGCTTGGCGAACTTGGGCATGTATGTGAAATGTGTACATCAACAAAAGATGCTATAAAAGGCACTAATTATGATGTTGTACTTCTCTCAACGAATATTAATGGACAGGACTTCAATCCTGTAATTGATACATTTAAAAAATCAATTGTTATTTTAATGGTTTCTTATATAAGTAACGATACTGTATCTAAACCTCTAGCCGCTGGTGCAAAAGATTATATATTAAAGCCATTTATGATCGAAGAGTTAATTAGGAAAATTGATCATTATCAAGATTATGAAAGATTAAAAAAGAGAAATGAAGCGTATGAAAAATATCTCAACCATACTTTTTCATCGCTTACACAGGACCATAATCACTCTAATACTGATTTACCACTCTTTATATCTTCAAGTTTTCAAAAAAATGCAGACGCATTTGCCTTTGAATATGCGAGTCAAAAAAATCTTCCAATACACTTTGTAACGCTTAGTGATCCTAAAGCAATGCATGAAATATCTTCAATACCTCAAAATTGTATCATATACATTATTGACTACCAGGTACTCAAAAAAAGTGATAAGAAAGCGTTTTGTGATTTGATTTCTGATAAAAAAGTCATTATCGCGAGTAGTGATAAAATAGAGGATGTGCAACACCCTATTATAGAGATAAAGAGTGAAAACAATGTCTTTGATAGAGGTGAAATTTTACCAATTGAAGATTATGTCAAGTTCATAGTTTTAAACTATCAAAGTAAGTACCCTGATACAGAATTATCAAAAAAATTAGGGATATCACGAAAAAGTTTATGGGAAAAACGTAAAAAATATGACATCATCAAGAAAAAATAAAACACTTTTAATAGATAAAGAAGCGGCCTCTGCACTAGAACTACTCAAAAATGGTCTTTTAAAACCACTCATGAGTTTAATGACTAAAAAAGAGAAACAGTCAGTCCTAGCCACTGGTCTTATTGATGGTAAAACATTTCCATTACCATTAATTTTGGCTCCCGCTGGTGAGACAAATGAAGAGGTAATAAAATCATTAGAGCCTGGTGAAGAGATTACTATCCTCTGTGAAGATAAAGAGTTTGCAACATTAATTGTAGATGAAACTTTTCAAACTGATCCAAATATCAGAACAAAACATATTTACGGAACTGATGATCTCTCACACCCTGAAGTTCAAAGTACCTATAAACGATTAGGCTCGTGGGCTGTCTCAGGAGAGTATACACTACTCAACACATCTACTAATCAGAGTCAAGAAAATATAGAAATTATCAATCATGCAAAAAAAGTTATCAGTGCAAAGCATACTACAGCATTGATAATGGCGGCTAATCCTTTGCATCGTGCTAATGAAAGACTTATCAGGCAAGCACTTGACACAACAGATCTTCTAGTTATATTCTTAATTAAACCATATAACGCTAAGAACTTAAACTATGAGCTACGGGAAGAGACCTTAATGTTTTTTGTGAACAACTTCTTGCCAAAAAATAGAGTTGTCATTGTTCCACTTGAAAATAGCTACGTATTTGCAGGTTATAATGAACTCATACTCAACGCAATTGTTACAAAAAACTATGGTTGTGATAGACTCACTATTAGTAGAGACCATACGGGACTTGGTATGTTCTATGATGAAAATTCAGATAAATCTATTGTAGATAAATTAATTGGCATAGAGATAGAGATAAAACTTGAGAGTGAATATGTTTATTGCGATCAGTGTACTACACTTGTGAGTAAACTTACCTGTCCACATGGCCAGCATCACCAAATCTCTTATCATGCAGATTCTATTTTAGAACTACTTGAGTTAGGTCTACTACCACCTACTATGCTCATGAGAAAAGAGATTTCGGCATTTTTATTATCAAAGATATTGCCAAATAGAGTTAAAAACTTAGAAAAACTATACTATGATTTACTGCCTGTTGAGGGTCTACTAAAAGAGCATACAGAAAAAGATTTTTATCTAGAGTTAATGAAACTCTACCAAACAACCTCATTAACATAGGACTTTCTATGAACAAATTTTTTATAACAGTAGGCTATAGTGGTCTATTTCCAAAAGCACCAGGTACGGTTGGAACTTTAGTCTCCTTGCCACTTGGTATGTTAATACTTATCTATTTTGATTCATATACACTCTTTTTAGCAACTGCTCTTATTAGCATCATAGCTATAAAAGAGATAAACAGATATGAAGAGAAAACTGGCACTCATGATGATAAAAGCATTGTAATTGATGAATTAGCAGGTATGTGGTTTGCACTGAGTGTTGCACCTGCAATAAGTGTAGGAATGAGTGAAGTCATAACTCTAAGTAATGGGTTTTTAATCCAATCAATCCTATCTTTTGCACTATTTAGATACTTTGACATAGCAAAACCTTCTATTATAGGAAGAATTGACCGTGAAGCCAAAGGTGGCATTGGTGTTATGGGTGATGATATCATTGCAGGTTTTGCAGCAGGGATTACAAGTGCAGCTATTTGGCAGGTTTATTTATATCTTTCCAATATGGTTTAAGATAAAGGAATTCAAATTAAAAAGAACTTTCAATCTATTATTTTATTAATCATATCTGTTTATGTATTTGGTTGTTCAACAACTCGACTATGGGAAGAATCAAATTACTATCATGACACAATTAAAAGTTTCAATCTAGAGAATCATAACCTTATTTTTATTGGTGAAAAGTATCACTATATATTTATAATAGATAATAACTTACAAGAAATATTATTATCAAAAGATACCGAAAATCCAAGTATTAAAACTGGAACATTTAATGTAGATAAAAATAATAGCGTTACTGGATATGTTTATGTAATATACGATGAAGATAAGTATAAATATATAAACAACTTAGTAGATGATGGTGATGATTTTAAAGATAATAGAGATTTTGATTACAAGTTAAAGGGAACAAGATACATTCCTGCGTCAGACTTTCAATTTGAGAATCAACTTTACAAAGAGTATATAGTAGAATTTCATGAGAATTGGAGTCAATACGATACAACAAGCAAAGTACTTTTATCTCCCATAGCTGTCTCTATAGATACTGCTAGTACTATAGTTATTGGTGGTTTACTAACAGTTGCATTACCCTTTGCAGCTATAGATTATATAATACCTGATGATATTAAAAAAGAATTTAACAGAGAACTTGGTAAAGGATTTAAGTAATCTTGGTTATACATCTCAGTAATGTAACTTTATCAATATATCTCATAAAAATCATATTGAATTATAACCTCTCTTGTTTCAAAAGATTATATAAGTTTTATACACTATAATTAAATCCTAAAAAAAATTTAAGGATTAATTTTGAAACAAATTGCTTTCATCTTATTTTATTTAACTCTGAGCTATTTCAACTGTTCTGCTGATGAACTAAACCTTGAGCAGATAGATACAGATAGTGATCATTTTGTCTTGTGGGCTGCACTTTTTAGTTTAGGATTAATTGGAATCATTGCTCTATTTTTCTCATCTGAGAGTATGCGGAATTACCAAAAAAGAGTCAAAGAAGAAAAAAGAGAGAAAGAAGAGTACAATAAAGTACAGGGTGAACTTATTTCAGAGATGACTGAAAACATTCAAAATATAGCGCAAGAGACTGTAAACACTGCCCAAGAGATATATAAAAAAGATGAACAATCAAAAAGCTCCGTAGATATAAACAGAGTTGTATCCTCTGAAAAAAAACTGCTCTCTATTACAACAAACCTCATCGAGTTTCTAAGAATTAAGTCAAGAAAGATAGAAGTATTTGATGAAAAACTTATACTTAGTAACCTCCTCAATGATGTGACAGGTATGCTCAAAGAAGCGGCTAAAAATATTGATTTGAATCTAGTTTACAATGTCAAAAAAGATATACCAGAATATTTAAATGGTGATACATTAAACCTAAGTAAAATAATCGTTAATTTAGCTATATTTTGTCTAGAACACAATGCAGATGAGATTATAATAGAAGTTTCAAAAGACTCTAGGTTCTCTCAAACAGATAATCTCTATTTTAAAGTTATCAGTTTTATAAATGTTGATGTAGAGGACAATAGTAATCTATTTAACTCAAACTACAACGAAACCACTCAAAATTACGACTCCCTGAGCCTTTTTATTGCCAAAGAGTTAGCCACCTTAATGGATGGTGATATAATTACAAAGAATAATAAAGATGGAAGCGTTGAGTTTACTTTCTTTACTCCTTTTAAAGAGCATCCTCACTCTAAAATGATAAAAGAAGATAATGTAAACGGTAAAAGAGTCTATCTACTTGATTTATCTGAAAACACAACGCAAGCACTTAACAGTATGCTCTCAGATTTACAGCACTCTGTTAAAATTGATACTAAAGTAAACTGCTTAAATAATATACCTGACTTTACTAAATATGACTTAGTCATTATAGATGAAAAAATTCTGACATTTAAAGTTATTGAAGCACTCAAAAAGAGTGAAGCAAAAATCATCTCTTTAAGTAATATATTCAAACCTAGGCAGCAGTATCCTAACAGTGCTATCATTGATATAGAGTTAACTAAACCAGTAACAAGAAAACAGTTAGCGCATAGTATCAATAGTTTATATGAAGAAAAAACGCAAGACAAGATTATTCATAAAGAGCTTATAGAAGAACCTTCTTCTCAACTATTGGTCCATAGGGGCTTATTTGAAGATCTCAAAGATGTAACTCTCAATAGTTTCTCACAGTTTAGAGGAACTGAAGTACTTCTTGTTGAAGATAATCTCATCAATCAAAAAGTTGCAACGAGCCTTCTCAAAAGATCTGGAACAAATATTACAGTAGCTGGTGATGGGAAAGAGGCATTAGATATACTTCATGATAGTGGGAAAGAGTTTGACATCGTTTTTATGGATATTAATATGCCTGTAATGGATGGTTATACAGCTACAAAAATGATAAAAGCAAATCAAAAGTTTATAAATCTTCCTATTGTCGCATTAAGTGCATTAACCTCACCAGATGAGATAAATGAAATGTTTAATTGTGGCATGAATGGCTATTTAGAAAAACCTCTCAAAATTGGTAGATTCTATACAGCCTTCAGCACTTTTATAGAGAAAAAAGATGAAACAATCGTGCAGGTTGCAGAACCAACTACTTACGAATATGATGGATTAAACATTGAAGTTGGAATACTTCAAGCAAGTAAAAGTGATATTTTCTACAAAGAGATACTTTTAGAGTTTAGAGATGCATATGGCGACAGTGCTGGTGTTTTTGAAAAACTAGTGAATGACTTTAGATTTGAACAATTAAGAATGCTATGTGTAGATTTAAAAGGTCTCTCAGGTTCAATTGGTGGTAAAGATATGAATAAGTTGATTACTGAAGTCTTACAAAGACTCTTGCATAAAAAATATGAACTAATGCCAATGTATATAGAACCATTCAATAAAGAGCTCAATAGAATTTTAAATTCTATTGATTTATACACTAAACAAACATAGGGTCGTCAGTCGGCTCTATCTCTTCAAAATCTTCTATAATCGTATCAAACATCTTCATCGTTTTTTTCGCTTTAAGTATATTTTCATCAAATATACTTTTTGATGCAGGGAAAGCTTCAGCAAGTTCTGTGTAGATAAGAATACGACCATTAATATGCTTAGCAATCTCTTCAAATGCATCTTCAAGATACGATCTCTTTGTTGTATGTCTAAAAAGAGCTTTAACCATCTTTAGACGCTCTTTAATTGGAATTGACTCATCAATCCCCTCAGCAACTCTTTTGATGTCTAGACGCGATAGATAAACACCACTTACAGCTGGAGCTAAAAGCTTTGTTGTCAGAGCATCTACAAACTGAGGGACAGGTTCATCATCTTCTTTATCACCTGCATCTGGATTTTGACCTTTAGTCATACCATCATCTGGTTCTAATGAACACTTATCTTTTACAAATTTATCAAACTCTGCTCTTAAATCACTTAAATCATGTTGTTCCATTCTCGTTTTCCTTTATTTAATTATTGTTTTATATGCTCTATCACAAAGCTTGTCTATTATCTCATCATAACTTGTATACGCTGCGTCTAATTCATTTGCTCTTTGTTTTAAAGCAGAGAACTCTTTACTGTTCTTCATATCAAAATTAAATTTTGCCAACTTATTTATCATACTTAAAGAGCTCATACTTGAAAAATCCAAGAGTACATCAAACGCAGAAAAGTCTACACTCATATCTTTTGATATTCTATTTAAATCTGCATCAGATAAATCAACTTCTTGTGTAAAAGCCATCAACGATTCAAGGTTCTCATCAAAATAGCTTACATTAAACCCACACGCTAAAAATGAAAAAGCTTTTGCATGATGATTTGTACCAATAATAGCAACTTTTGAAACTAATAAATCTTTGAGATGTTCCGTTAAAACTCTCGTAGAGAAAATATCACCACGGAGAGCTTCACCCTCTTTAAAGATAATATCACACATTCCACTACGTTTTACCATACTAGAAGCATCATCTAAGATATCAACTACCTTATCAACATACTCATTTGATATTACTGCACCATTTACGTGTGATTTTTTCATATTAGAGACTGTAAAGTATAAATCATCTTCTCTGATATTCATAGGAATCATCATAGTGTCATCATTATTGGCTTTAAACATCTTATTTATAACTGCACTAAATCTACTTACTCCAGCCTCTTCACCAATATAACCAAACAACTTTGTCTGGTGTGAGATTTCATTTGCATTATTCATCATACTGTTTCATCTTCCTCTGTAATTCCCCAAAGCTCTCTTGCCTCTTCATCTTCTGCTTTACATCTATAGCACATTCTATCATTGGTGTTTGTACTAAATATCACATTACACTCATCACAGCGTCTTACCTTAAAAGAGATAAGATTCTGTACAGTCGGCTCAAAAAACTCTTTTATGTTATAGGAGCTAGAGAGCGTTATAGCATCGCTCTCACATACATCATGACAGATACTACACTTTATACATAAAAAAGGATCAAAATCTATCTTAGAATTTTTAACATCTGATGTTAGCGCTCCTGTTGGACAAACACGGTAACACATCTGACACGCCGTACACAACTCTTCATGCATTACTTTCTGAGAAGTAAACGAAACTTCATTGGCATCAACTATATGAAATACAGAAGGCTTTTGGACTCTTTTTATTGCCGTGAAAAAGATTTTTCTCTTCTCGGGAATAGTTTTTTTCTTCAGTAGTGCAATATCAGTTTTTTGTAGAGTATGCTCTACTAACTCATCACTTGCTTTGAGCACTTCTTGCTCAAAACTATTTTTCACTTTAGCAACTGTCTTTAAATTTAAAGCACTTAAAAATCCACGTCTATCAGACTCTGTATCTGATTTTTTATAACATACGTTTTCAAGTTTAATTTCGGCATTATTTTCCATAGCTGCGAGTAGATAAGTAGCTTCTTCGTAATTTTGCACTATCTGTTTATGGCAAGTAGATGCTATCTCACAACCATCACAATATCCCATGTCAAATACTATCTCTTTTTTAAGAGCTGCAATAGAGATAATATGCTCAACACTCAAAGCTGCAATACAGGGAACATTTTTCCTACAAGAGATAAGTGTCTCCTTACTCTCTACAAAATCAAAGAAAAAATCTGTCGCATTAAAAGTATCAAGTCCTAATGCTTCACTTGGACAGATAGCGTGACACGCTGCACACTCTACACAGTTTGAAAAGTTTATTGATGGAAGAGGATTATCTCCAACAACTATCGCTTGTGTTGGACATACTACTTCACACTTATTACATTCACTCTCTACACTCAAAGAGCGGATGCAAGAACCTGCACTTAAATGTAACATCTACTTTGATATTTCTTTAGTCAGGTATTCATTATCGCTTAAAATAAACTCTAAAGCCATCTCAGCACCATCATAATAAAGAGGTGTTCTTGCTTCATATTTCATATTAATAAGATACATTGGTGCCCACTCAAGGAGATGTTTATTTAAGAACTCATGTTGTACTTGAATTAACTCTGCTACTGCTTTTAAATCACCCTCTTCAAAAGCACTCTTCTCTGCGTTTACTAAGTGATGCATAAATTCAAATTCAATACCAATATGGTCAGATGAAACAGTTCTTGCAGCCTCATAGTCAACCATAAAGTCATAAGCACTATAAATATCTGTTACCGGATTAGCCCCACCCGTTTCAACCATTTGGTCATCCCTTGTATAAAAAGTTTCATAAGGGATCAAGTGAAGGATTGATAAGTTTACAAAATCAGGATTGATGATTTCATCGAGAAGTTTCTTATCTTCCATCTCAACTAAAGGCTTCCACTCTTTGAGTGTTGGGAAAAAATCTAAAATGTTTTCATCATCTTTTATCATCTTAAAAGTTTCAAGATCTAACTCTTGAAGTAATATACGGGATAAAAGCCCATAAATATTTGCTCTTGCTTGTCTATTTTCCATGCTAAAATTCTTTGTATTAGTTTTTAAAGTGATGATTTTATCACAAGATACTGAAATAGATATTATAAAATCTAATCTTTCACCTCGAACTCACTCTCGTTATATATTGACATAGATGGAAATGCAAACTCTAATGAATTTTTCTCAAATATTTCCATAATCTTATGCATAACATCCTCTTTTGTTTCCAGCCAGTCACTCCAGTTAACACTTTTTGAAAAACAGTAAACTAAAATATTCATACTTGATGCACCAAACTCATCCAGATATACCATAAGTGTTTTTTTAACACCTTGAAGATCATCTTTAGAAACCAAGCGTGTTGATCGAGATAAAGCATGCTCATATTTTGTATTTACAGTAGCTATATCTGGATGCTTGTCTAACATCTCTCTAATCTCTGCTACTGCATTTCTAATATCTTCTGATTTAGAACCATACTTAATGCCAAGATGCATTTTAATTCTTCTACCAAGAATTCTTCTGTTCCAGTTTTGTACATCTTTCACAGCAACTGTACCATTAGGAATGGAAATAAGTGCATTGTCAAATGTTCTTATAGTTGTTACACGAAGCCCAATCTCTACTACGACACCCTCTTTACCATCAACAACAATCCAATCCCCTTGAGAAAACACATCACTAAAAAGAATCGAGAGTGTTCCAAAGAAGTTGGCAATAGTATCTTTAGCAGCAAAAGCAACGGCTAAACCACCGATACCAAGGCCTGATAAGACTGCGGTTAAATCAATACCAGCAAAGAATAAGACTATTAATAAACCGATTACAATAATAGTAAAGTTGAGTATTTTAATACCAACATTAATCAGCTCATTTTTGATTTTTTTCTTAGCTGTACCTATCTCATGAAGTTTTATACTAGCGACTGTATTTACAACCTTATGAATAATCAACATAAAGAAAAATCCATAAATCATATTGAAAAATTTTGAGACAACTTCTATATTACTAAAGTCATTAAACACATAAATAGCCATGTTTATATTTATAATGATAATGACAATATCTATAGGTTTTCGTAATTTTGCAGAAATCTGATGGGAATATTTTTTCAGTAAATCTATCTTTAATACAGAGTTTTCAAGCGGAGTATAAACAAACTTTCTAAAAGCATATATTAGGATAAATAGTACAGTGATAAGTAAAATCTTAACTATTGTCAGACCATAAGACTCTAAAACATGATTAAAAGATTGCACTAGTTTTAAGGAGTTTATGTAAAGTACCGGTTTGATAAGATGATACTTACTGTATTTATTGAGTCTGTACATTCTATTTTCAAGTCTATAGATATTATTAATCATATCTATATTGACCTCTTTTAAAGCATAAAATTCTCTAATATTTTCTTTAGCCTGATTAAGAGTTTTTGTCCCTGACTCGATGTTTAGTTTATCGAGGTAATCAGTCGCGTAAATCTCTTGAACTTCAAGCTGATTTTCAGTGATATAATTGTTTAAAGCCTCTTCAAAAGACTCAATATCTTCTAAATCAAGAGAGAGTAAAATATTTTTTATAAGTATGCGCTGCGCACGAACCACTCTATATGACTTTACTAATACCTCATCTCTTAAAACAGCATAGTTATTCCCTGCTCTTTTATTGATAGAAATTATCTTGTTGAGTGAAAAAATTTCTGCGTTAAAGAGTGTCATAATATCCATGTAGTTTGCTTTGTTTGACATCAATTCATCAAGAGCTAGCTCATACTCTAACTCCTGCTGTATCACAATATCTTTGATACTCTTTTGAGTTATATTATTCTCACCCATCTGATAAACCAGTTGAATCTGGTTATCGATAAACTTCGTATACTTCACCTCATCTGCATTCAAAGATAAAGCGATAAAAAATAGAAAAATCGTTATAAAATATTTGATAAGAGCTCCTTATTATATTCCCTCTGCTATCATATTATTATATTCCCTCTGCTATCATAGCATCAGCCACTTTTTTAAAGCCTGCTATATTCGCACCATCTACATAATTCCCTTCCACGCCATAATCTTTTGCAGTTAGAGCAACACGTGTACAGATCTGATGCATAGTCGTTTTTAACATTTCATCTACTTTTTCAAAGGTCCATTTAATCATAGCTGCATTTTGAGACATCTCAAACTCACTTACTGCAACTCCCCCTGCATTTGCCGCTTTTGCTGGGGCAAAACAGATTTTATGAGATAAAAAATCACTGATGGCTTTTGGAGTTGATGGCATATTTGCACCTTCACTCACACTCACACATCCATTAACAATCAAGTTTTGTGCATCAATATCATTCAACTCATTTTGTGTAGCACATGGGAAAGCAGCATAACAAGGGATATCCCAAACGGCATGTGCCCCTTCAGGATACTCTTCAACCGGTATGTACTTAGCTTCTGGATGAAATTTTATATACTCTTGGAGTGAAACTCTACGCTCAAGTTTCAACTCTTTTAAAAGACATAAATCAACCCCACGAGAATCATAAATAGTTCCTTTAGAATCTGTACAAGTAACAGCAACTGCCCCAATTTGTTGCAGTTTTTCTATTGCATGGAGTGCTACATTTCCAGCTCCACTCACTGTACAAACTTTACCTTCTAGTGACTCTTTACCCTCTATCTCCAACATCTTTTCAGTAAAATAAACTGTTCCGTAACCCGTTGCTTCTGGTCTCATGAGTGAGCCACCAAATACAAATGGTTTTCCTGTTAAAACGCCCTCATACGTTGAAGTGATCTTTTTATACTCTCCAAAGAGATACCCTATCTCTCTAGCCCCTACTCCAATATCTCCAGCAGGAACATCCATTCTTGGACCAATATACTTATGCAATTCAGTCATAAACGCAGAACAAAATTTCATAACCTCAAAGTCACTTTTCCCTTTAGGATCAAAGTCACTACCACCTTTACCACCACCAATAGGTAGACCAGTAAGTGAATTTTTAAGAATCTGTTCAAAACCTAAAAACTTTAGTATCCCCTCATTGACACTTGGATGAAAACGCAATCCACCTTTATATGGCCCAAGTGCATTGTTGAACTGAACACGGTAACCTGTGTTTACCTGAATGTTTTGATTATCATCCATCCATGTAACTTTAAATTTTATGATTCTATCTGGTAATACTAATCTGTCTAAGATTGCATGTCTTTTATATTTTTCATCTGACTCTAGAAGTGGTGCAATTGAGTAGATAACCTCTTCCATCGCTTGATAAAAAACTTTATTTTCTGCACAGTCACCTTTTTCAAATTTTTTCACTTTATCTGTAATATTTGTTGTCATCTTTTTCCCCTATTATTTTAATGTATTTTGTATCATCATACGTCTTAAGTATGCAATTTTACTCTGAAGTGGTAAATCTTTTGGACAGACATCTTCACAACCTAAAAGTGTCATACAACCAAAGACACCATCTTCATTCCCAATTAACTCATAATAATCATCATCACTGCGTTTATCCCTTGGATCAAGTTGATAACGGGCAATTTTATTAAGTCCAACTGCTCCAACAAAATATGGATTCATCTGTGCAGTACCACAGCCAGCTACACAACACCCACACTCCACACAACGATCAAGCTCATAAATTGCATCCGCTAAAGCTGGTTCCATCTTCTCTTCTAATGCATCAAAATTTAACTCTTCTTCTTTATCGTGTATCCAAGTCTCAAGTCTATCATTGAGTCCTCTCATCCACTTTCCAGTATATATAGAAAGATCTCCAATGAGCTCAAAAAGCGGAAGCGGAGCGAGGGTGAATTCTGCATCAAGTTTAGCTGTTAGCGTTCTACAAGCAAGTATTGGACGGCCATTAAGAAGCATAGAACAACTCCCACAAATACCTGCTCGACATACAAAATCAAATTTTAAAGAGTTATCATGATGTTCTCTTATCTCATTTAATGCAATGAAAAGGGTCATACCATCTGCTTCTTCTAGCTCAAAAGTTTCCATATGTGGAAAGTCTTCTGGATCATGCGGATCAAAACGCAGTATGCTTATTTTTAAAACTCTGTGTTTATTTTCACTCATACATTTTCTCCTAATCTCTGATTTGTTCCACGGTATTTTTCTGGTAATTTATCTAAAAAAGGCATAAGGGCATTTTGAATTTCAAAACGACTCTCACCAGCTGCTTCTAACTTCTCTTTCACTGCATTTACTACCATCTCCCTCTCTTTTGTGAGAGGATGATGTTTGGTTAAATCTTTTCCATAGCCACGAAAACCAGGTGGGAGTTCCATTTTTGAAATATTTATCTCCTCATAACTCATAGTTGGTAGGGTTTGATTTTCATCTGGCCATGACGTTATGCTACGTTTTAGCCAATTTGCATCATCTCTTTCAGGATAATCCTCTCTTGAGTGTGCCCCACGACTCTCTTTTCTAAGCAGTGCACCATAAGCAACTGTAAGTGCTACTTTTATCATTTTTTGTGTTCTATATGCATTGACAAGTGCTGGATTTGCTGCGCGAGATTTTGAGCGAAAAACTTCTATATTTTGAGAGCGCTTACAGAGCTCTTCAAGTTCATCTACAGCCTCTTGTAAATCCTTTTCATTTCTAAAGATACCGACTTTATCCATCATTATCTCTTCCATAGCACGGCGTAAGACATAAGCATCTTCACCATTCTCTTTTGTCAACAGAGCATCTATCTTCTCTTGTTCTATTTTGACAAATTTTTCAACATTTGCTGTATGAATACTTAAATGACTCTCATCACTATCTAAATAATCACTTATATATTCGGCAACTAACATGCCTGAGACTACAGTCTCACTTACAGAGTTACCACCAAGACGATTAAATCCGTGCATATCCCAACAAGCAGCTTCACCACAAGAGTATAAGCCTTTAAGAGTTTGAGACTCTCCGGTATATTTTGTTCTGATGCCACCCATTGAGTAGTGTTGTGTTGGACGGACTGGTATCCAATCAACTGCAGGGTCTATTCCTAAGAAGTTTTCACATATCTCTTTAACTTCACGTAAGTTTTTCTCAATATGTTCACGCCCTAAAATCGTGATATCAAGCCATAAATGGTCTCCATAACGGCTCTTGACACCCTTACCTTTTCTCATATGTTCAGTCATTCTACGACTGACAACATCACGAGATGCAAGCTCTTTTTTATCTGGCTCATAGTCTGGCATAAATCTGTAACCATCTTTGTCTAAAAGAAGCCCACCATCACCACGGCAGCCCTCGGTGGTTAAAATTCCAACAGGAACTATCGCTGTAGGATGAAACTGAATCGCTTCCATATTTCCAAGTGTTGCTACTCCTGTCTCAAGAGCAATAGCCTGCCCTGTTCCCTGACATATGATTGCATTTGTTGAGACACTGTAAATGCGACCATAGCCACCAGTTGCAATAGTTGTTGCCTTACTTACATAAGCAACTAGCTCTCCGCTCATAAGGTTTCTAGCAACTGCCCCATAACAACGACCATTTTCATGGATAAGAGAGATTGCTTCTAATCTTTCATGTACTTCAACTTTTTCCTGCTTCGCCTTATTATCCATCGCAAAAAGCATAGAGTGCCCTGTTCCATCAGATGTATAACAAGTTCTCCATTTTTTAGTACCGCCAAAGTCACGTGCAGTGATAAGACCATGGGCTTCATCTTTCTCTTCTATGGTTACTTTTTTGGCGTTTATAATAGCATCATGTCCACCACGATGCACTCTACTCCAAGGAACTCCCCAATGAGCAAGTTCACGGATGGCCTTTGGTGCGCAGTGAACAAACATACGAGCTACTTCTTGATCAGCACCCCAATCACTCCCTTTGATAGTATCAGAGAAGTGAACATCTTCATTGTCGCCCTCACCCATTTTACAGTTTGCTAAAGATGCCTGCATACCACCTTGAGCCGCTGCAGAGTGTGAGCGTTTTGGAGGAACAAGTGAGAGGATCACTGCATCATGACCTCTCTCTTTAACGCCAGTTGCAACACGTAAACCTGCAAGACCTCCACCAATGATTAAAACGTCAGTATATATAACTTTCATTAGTGTTTCTCGATCTTCATTGTTGGTGACTCATATCTCTGCCCATCACTATAGTCATGTGTGAGACCAATGTAGACATACTTACTAAGAGAAGAGAGCCCTATCATGATATAGACTGCTATAAAAATCTTCATAAGCAGTTTAAACCTAGCTCGAGAAACTTTACTATTTTTCCCCTCCATAAAGCCCCACTTTAGAGCGAGTCTGTAGAGACCTATAAAAGCATGTGAAATTACTGCAATTAAAAGCATAAAATAGAGTGGCCCCATAAACTCATTGACAACTCTATTGGAACTCGCGTATGGACCGATATCTGAAGGTTCAGCAATCATTATGTAGAGATGAATTGAAGCCATGAAAAACATCATAAAACCTGTAATGATTTGAATCATCCATAGCGATGTATCTTCATGTTTCATCTGGGAGAGATGCTTTTTCATAACTTTGTAGTTTCTATAAGAGGATGGAAATTTTTTCATAGCTATTGCTGCATGAACAATGAGTATAACAAAAATAGAAGCTGCTAAAAATGAGATGATTCCCGGATACCTCTCTCCAAAGAAGTAGTACCCCTCAAACATGATTGTCACTCTGTACATCACCTCATTTGAAATTAATATTGAAGCTTCAAAAAGTATATGCCCCATTATGAATAGTGCTAAAATGAGGCCTGTAAAACTTTGCAAAAAATCTAATCTGGCTGGCATTTTGTCTATCTTTTTCTTACGCATTAACACTCCATAAATAATCTAATCTCATTTTACTATATTAATATTATATTTTAGTCTCATTTTTTTTAATTTAGACTATAATAACAATAAAAGGCTCTACTATCGTTTATACAATAATACACACAGTGCATATCTTTTCAGTATTTATCTATGGAGGTTTTTTGTTTGTAGATATTCTATTTTTATCAAAAATGAATCAAACTCTCAATAGTGATGAGCATGCAAAAGCTCGCGAAGCGATAATGACACATGTTAGAAAAGTCGTTCCCTATGCTTTAATGGTTGCAGTAGCAAGTGGCCTTTTTATGATTACTCAAGTATTTGGGAAAATAGATGCAAATGGGATAAGTCAATTTCAAATTATGCTCAGCATAAAAGCATTTCTCGCCTTATGGCTTGGGATAAGAGGCATAAATCAAAAGTTTTTTGGTATAAACCCCTTTGTATTTACTAGCCATATTTTTCCATTTTCACTACTTGTAATAATTATTTTACTCTCACAGCTAATGTATATCTAGCATTAATGCTAGATACGAAGATTAATCTTTTTTTGAAGCCCTATTTGCTTTTTTCTTCTTAGCAACTTTTTTCTCTTTCTTCTTTTTACTCAACTTTGCTTTTAACTTTTTTTGAGCCTCTTTTTTAGCTTTTGTCTTCTTCGCTTTTTTCTTTTTATCCTGTTTCTTCTCTCTCTTTTTAGCCGCTTTTTTAAGCGCTAACTTTTCAAGCTCTTTTTTTGTTAATTTTTTCTCTTTCTTTTCACGCTTAGCCATTAAGACTCCTTTTATTATCTGTCTAAGAGCATTATACTCCTAGAATATTTATAAAATTATTAAGGACTCCAACTCTTAAAACTCACATGTTGAGGGAAAGCTTCTGCCTTAAAAATAGACTTACCTAGTAAAATACGAATACACTCTTGAATGCCTTCCGTCATACTAGGATGTGGGTGTACTGTTTTCATTATTTCGCCAAGACTCACATCATGATCCATCAATGTAGCAATATACATAATTGAAGCTGCAGATTGTGGTCCTGCAGCTCTCATACCAAGTACGCGAGGATCTTCTTCATCGGTAACTATCATTTTGAAAAAACCTTGCGTTTCACGCATAGCTATAGCACGAGAGACAAGTGCGTGATCATATACAACGACCTTATAGGCTATTGCATCCCTTTGGCACTCTTTTTCATTGAGTCCTATTGCTGCAATTTCAGGATTAAAGAACATAATTGTGGACATATTTCTATAGCGTAGTGGAAACTTTATTTTATTCTTTATCGCTTTAGCAGCAAATCGCCCTTCCATCTCAGCAACATTCACTAAAGCATTTTGACCTGAGATATCCCCAGCAGCATAAATATTCTCACACACCTTACACAGCTCATTTGTCTCTAGAAGTCCTCTATCAGTAATCCCCACACCGATATTTTCAAGTCCAAGTTTTTTAACACTAGGAACACGACCGATAGAGACTAATATAGTCTCCACACTAATAACCTCAGTATGTCCATCTTTGTAATCAAGTGTAACATCAATATGTGTTTCATATTTTTGAATCTCTCTAAGCGAAGCGGTATGATAGATATTTACCCCTATATCTTTTAACATCTTCGCTGCATAATCACTAACATCATCATCTTCAAAAGGGATAACTCTCTCTTGAGAATCTAAAAGGTGTACTTTGGTCTGTCCAAACTCTGCAAATATTGTTGCAAATTCACAACCAACTACACCTGCACCAACAATTAAAATCTCTCTAGGAAATTTTTTGAGTTTTAAGACATGATCTGATGAGATAATTCTCTCACCATCCATTTCAAAAAGGGGATGCTTTCTTGGGTGTGACCCACTAGCAATAATAAAGTCATCTGCTTTAACTTCTACACTTTCACCATTGTGCTTTTTGACAACAACTGTTCTATTCGATGTAAATTTCCCCCATCCTTCTAAAAGTGTCAAACTTTTAGAACAACCCTCTTTTTTTGAAAAGGTCTCTATTTGTGAGCGAATCTGATACTCTTTTTCTCGTACTGCCGAAAAAACATTATCACGAACTTTTTCATAATCAACACTGATATTTGAAGCTCTATAACCACGATCAACTCTATTAGCTATTGAATAATCAGTAGCGAGTTCCCACATAGTCTTTGAGCTTAGAGCTCCATCCGCTATGCCAGCACCACCAACATGATTACCTTCAATTATACATACATGATTATCAAAATCATACGATCTCATTGCCGCAGCAAAACCTGCAGGACCACAGCCTATAACACATACATCATATTTTTCTTTTCTCATAACACAATTCTATCTAAAAAACTATCAACGGAAGTTATTATTTTGTAACTCCTGTATGATAAAATATAAAAAAGGAATTAATATGGCATATTTTAAAAAAGTGAAAGTAAAAGATAAACTATATGGTCTAGTGTTTGGTGCAGGTAAGGTTATTGAAGTTTTTGAGGATTCTCACTATAAAATGATTGTTTCATTTAAGAATGGATATGAAGTTCCGTACACTGAAGATGGTATTCCAGGTTGGGGTAACTTCAAAAAACAGACTATCTTTTATAAAGATGATATAGATTTAACAGATGTTGACTTCGCTCCTGTTACAAAAATTTTATCACCTAAAAAAATCATCAAACTCCGCGAAAAGAAAAAACTAGAGGTCAGACTTCCATCTGGTATTTGGACGGAGTGTAGTAAATGTGTAAAACAGTATGTAGAAGAGACTTTAGAATCTGAGAATTATCACCTCTTTAGAAAACAACGCTCTTAACATTGCACTAAAGTAAGTTAGTCCCAGTCATCATATTTAGAGTTAACATGTTTATCTTTTTTATATCGCTTAGCATTTTTACTTTTATCTAGTTGATTAGAGCTGTAGAGAAGTTCTTCTTTGATGTTTTCAATATCCTCTTGACTCTCTTTATAAGAAATCATTTTCTTTACAAGCTTTTGGAGCTCTTGAAGTTCTCCTTTATAAAGAGGAATTTCTTCTGTTCTATTTAAAAGTTTTAAAGAGTTTTCTATCTTTTTGTCAAAACCTTTATGTGTTAACTCTTGGGTATTTGAAAGATAGGAGACCATACCTTTGTGAAACCTTTCTAAAGCTCTAATGTAACGCAATCTATTAGCGTTATCTACTGCTTTTTGTGATGCTGCCATGAAAAACCTATTATTAATTTATTGCTATAATTATACAAAAGATTCCTTACGTAGCTACTTACTCTCTAGCAATATAAGAAGTCAAGCACTTTTTGGAGAATAATTTGAAAAAAATAGTTTTAACAATTTTACTACTTTCTAGCGCTTTATTAGCAGAAGTCACAGATAGGTATCTTTCACAACAACTGATAGATTCTAAGATTCCGATAGTTGATATAAGAACACCTGCTGAGTGGAGAGAGACAGGGATTGTAAAAAACTCTATTCCAATTATGTTTTTTAACGAACGTGGTGGTTACAATGTTGATATGTTTTTAACTGAACTCAACGCAAAAGTCGACACAAAAAAACCTTTTGCTCTCATCTGTAGAACAGGAAGTAGAACATCGATGATTTCCGCATTTCTTTCTAAAGAGCTTGGCTACAATGTCATCAATATCAAAGGTGGCATAGTTTTAGCACAACCAAAAAACATCAAGCTAATTCCATCTAGATAATGAACTTTTTAAAGTTTCTTTTCTACTTTACAACAAGGGTTATAGCTCTTTTCACCCTTATTGCCTTTCTAGTTTTTCTGCTATGGGGCTTTTTGTATCTACTATTGGTTTAATCCCATTAACCAGAGCATAAAGCGTAGGTAGGTAGATAAGATTTAAAACAGTCCCCCAAATAAGACCAAACCCTATAGATATAGCAATTGGTTGGAGTATTACAGCCTGTCCAGTCGCATAAAATATAAGAGTAAACAGACCTAAAAATGTTGTGATTGATGTAATTAAAATCGGTCTGAGTCTCAACCTTGCACGCTGAAAGAACTCCTCAGACTTATGCGTTCCATGTAAAAAATCTAGCATAATTATTCCATCATTGATAACAACACCCGCTAAGCCTAATATTCCGATAATAGATGGCATGGTGAGTGGCATACCTAAGAGCTTATGTCCTAAAAGTGCGCCAAGAATAGAGAGAGGAATAACACTCATAACCATAAGCACATACTTTATCTTTGAAAAAATCAGTAAAAGTGCTAAAAAGATTAACATCACGGCTAACAAAACACTTTTTTTCATGTCACCCTTAAGCTGTTTATTTTTCTCTTTTTCACCTAATAAATCAACATTAATACCTTGTTTTGCTATCTCACCCAATGTAACTTCAAGCTTAGTGAGAACTTCTTCTGGAGTAATTATTCGCTTATCAACATTTGCAAAGACTGTTTTAACAATATTTCCATTGAGTTTATTTATCATTTCATAATCTCGAATTTTAATAATCTCTGCAATATCTGTCAACTTTACATATCTACCATCAGGCAGTGCTATGTTAAACTGATAAAGAGTTTCAACGTCATCTTTGAGTAATTCACTTGTTTTAATCTCCATAACACCCTGAGTGTTAAATGTATTAGCCTGTCGTGCTTCTAAAAAATATTTACTTAGCAACTTTGCAACAGACGCTTCACTCAGTCCTAGTTGTTCTCCATATTCATTCACTTTGATTTTATATTCCATTTTTCCATAGCGGATATTATCACTAAAGTTTTTCACCCCTTTGACTGTAGCGATTTCTTCTTCAAGCTTCTTGATGGCTTTTTCTAAGGTAGCATCATTACTCCCTGAGAGATTTACTTGAATATCACTTTTAATGAGTCCTGGCTTATCTTCTGTTACACCCAGTTCAATCATATTGTACTTCTCTTTGTATTTTGCAACAATTTCATTGGCACGAGGTGAGAGTTCATAGGTACGCATTTGACGTATTTTTTCAGGATTATTAAAATCAAAACTAAAATTTAAGATGGGATTGATATACTGGTTTATAAAACTCTCCTCTTCTCTATCAAATAGCTCCATCGTGATGTAAAATACATTGTTACTCATCTCCGTTTCACCTGATAAACTACGACGATACCCACTTGTAGAGGAGGTCGATTTTAAAGAAAACTCCTCTTTGTGCTTTTTCAACTCTGCCTCTATCTCTTTAGCAATTACAAATGTCTCTTCTATTGGTGTATTGATATCTAATTTTCCAGAGATATAGAGATTATTTCCATCAAAGTTTGGAAAAAATTGAAAGTTCATACTTTTGGCAGTTATTACCGTTAATATGGGAATTAGTACCAAAAACGTTGCAACAAATATTTTTTTATACTGAATATGAAACATCAAGGTTCTAGAGTAAAAATTTTGTACAGGAGTCCAGTTAACAAGTTGCTTACTTGTTGTTAAAATCTCAGATGCATGCAGTGGTAAAAAGAGAAAGCTCTCTATCAAGGAGCCTAAAAGTATCATCACCACGACAATAGGTACTAAAATCAAAAAGAGTGCTATCTCACCACTCATCAAGAAGATAGGCATAAATGCAGCAGCAGTCGTTAAGGTTGCGAGTGTTACTGGCAAAAGCATCTCTTTGACACCTGTAATGGCAGCAGTGTAGTTATCCATTCCCTCATCAATATGCCGTTGTATGTTTTCCCCTACAACAATAGCATCATCAACGACAATTCCAATAACTATTAAGGCACCCAAAAGAGATACAATATTAATGGAGTAGCCCATATAATATATAAATAGTAATCCTATTGTAAATGAAAATGGGATTCCTAAGGCAACAATAATCGCTAAGCGAAGATTTATAAGTATGTACATCGAGAGAAAGACTAAAATAAGACCAAACATTAGGTTAGATATAACTGTATTTAAGCGCCCTTCTATAGGCTTTGAGCTATCTTGATAAAAATCAAAACTAACATCTTTATAATTTGTTCCTATTTTTTCAATATAGGCTTGTAACTCTTTTGAGAGATCCATCGCATTACCGCTCTCTCCTTTAGAGATGACTAAAGTCAGAGTGGTTTTGTTGTTAAAAGAGGAGAGCGTACTTGTTTGCGGATACTCAATGTCTACCTGAGCGATATCTCCCAAGCGAATAAATTTTGAGTCAACTTTAAGAGTCGTATCTCGATACTCTTGTGCATTTGCTTTACCGTTTACAGTAGAGACAAAAGCAAAATTGCCTTTTTGTTCGATATCTCCTATGGGATATATATATGAAAGGTTAGAGATAGCATTGACAACACTTGTCGGATTTAAACCATAAGCTAAGATACCCTCGGTATTTATTTTTATAGCAATTTCTTCATCAGAATCTCCGCGTATTGCGACTTCACTAATATTTCTTATTTTGGCAATTTTTGATTTTATCTCGGAGGCGACTACTGTCAACTCCCCTCTTGTGAGTGCATCAGATGAAACAGAGAGTTTTATAAGAGGTCTATTTTTATCTAAAAGTACTGCTGTTGGTAAAACCATGTCCGAAGGTAGATACTGTGCAGTAGATGAGATAGAATCTTTTACTTTATTGAGTAAGTCTATTTTATTCGAGTGCTCATTAAGAGTTAAAACTATTACAAAAGTGCCCGGTGTGATAGTACTCTCTGTTTTATCTATTCCATTGATATTGCTTATCTCATCTTCAATATCTCGTACAGCCATCTTGTTCATGTTAGCTGCACTTGTTCCAGCGTAATTCCCACGAATACTTATTTTATCCAATTCAACTGTTGGGAACATCTCTTTTGGGATGTTTATATATGCATTAACTCCCAAATAGGCGAGAAAAAAGAGCAGTGCATAATTAAGTCTTTTGTTTTGGATAAAATATTCTAAAAGTTTAATCATATATGCTTTTTTAGAGTAAAGATTTTATAACATTACTCACACCCTGATGCAAGTTGTAATTTGAGATAGGAAAATCTAAAGATTCATTTTCTAGATTTACTGTATATTTTGCAAGATAATCTCCTAAAAGGCTCAAGTTTATCTCTTTATATTGAGCACAGCTCTGGGCATCTAAGTTAGTTCTCTCAAGTTTAGCACTAGTGTTCGATTTTTGAATTGTAAATGCAAGCATCTTTAAACTCACAAAGTCACTCCATTCTAAAAAGAGTTCTGGCGTCAGCTTTTGCACTGCATTTCCTTGAGCATCAAATAGAATATTTAACTCTCTTAGGGGTACTAATATACTTAAAATTGCTGTTGAGAAAGGAACAACTTTCTCACTCCAAAATGGAGACTCATTTCTTGTTTGTAACTCACTAGCAATAACTTTTACAATATTCTCTACACTCTCTGTTTCAAAAAGTTCATAACTCTCTTGTTTCATAATGGTTCTCTTTTATTTATTGTTTACATAATGATACCCTTTTAGTATAATCTCACTTTTAAATAAAGGATATATTTTGAAAATCAATAAAAGTTTTATAACTAACTTTATAGCCACTCTTTTAATAGGCTCCTCATTTATAGAAACAAGCTTCTCTAATGTACTACTTTTCACTGGTCTTTTTGCTCTCTCAGGTACAATCACAAACCTCTTAGCCATCCATATGCTTTTTGAAAAAGTCCCTTTTCTTTATGGTTCAGGAGTTATTCCCGCAAGATTTGAAGCTTTTAAAGAGGCTATAAAAAACCTTATGATGCATGAATTCTTTACACGTGAACAGTTAGAGAAATTTTTTGAAGATGAAGAAAAAAAGATAAACTTAGAGCCTATTATAGAAGAGACTGATTTTACACCTGCGTTTGACGCTCTGAGTAAAACTGTTATGGAGTCATCTTTTGGTGGTATGCTTGGAATGTTTGGTGGTGAAGCAGCACTTGATGGACTAAGAGAGCCATTCTCTCTTAAGATGAAATCAGCAGTAATCAAAATAGTAAACTCTACTGCCTTTAACGCAACGTTACAACAGCATATGCAAAGCTCATCTTTAAATAATGATATATTAGAGTCAATTGAAAATGTTATAGATTCAAGACTCAATGAGTTAACACCTCAAATGGTAAAAGAAATAATACAAAAACTTATAAAAGAACACCTTCAGTGGCTGGTTGTCTGGGGCGGTATTTTAGGAGGGTTTATAGGATTTATAAGCTCATTAATTATATAGGGCTCTAAAAACTATACTGTTACAATTTAAATATAAAAATAGTTTTATTTTCATCTAATGTATAGCTTGATATTATACCGCTAACTTAATGTTAATAAAGGAAAGGCACAATGAGTATTAAATTAAAATTCACATGGTCATTTATAGTTATTTCACTTCTGGTTGCTGGACTAACTGTTTTCATAGTAGATGGCATTGGTAAATCAGCTGACGGTTTCACTAGTTATAGAGAAATGGCAAAAGATACTGTTTTAGCAAGTCATGTTCAAGCTGATATGCTTATGGTAAGAATGAATGCCAAAGATTATCTCAAGACAAATTCCCAAAAAGATATTGATGAATTTAATCACTACTACGATCTAACTTCAAAATTTGTGAATGAAGCACTTCAAGAAATTCAGAAGCCTTCAAGAGCTCCAAAAGTTAAAGAAATAGCTAGAGCTTTAGTAGAATATCAAAAATACTTTTATGAAATTGTTTCATTTTACAAACAAAGAAATGAACTTGTCCACAATAATTTAGATGTGAATGGCAAAAAGATAGAACATCTACTAACATCTGTAATGAACAGTGCAGATAGAGATGGCGATACAAAATCTGCCTTGGACACTGCAAAGGGTATAAGAACACTACTTCTTGTAAGACTATATACATCCAAATTTTTAATTTCAAACTCAGATGCTGATTTAAAAAGAGTTCATAAAGAATTTACTGACCTAAATGTTTTGTTAATAAAAACAAAAGATGGTTTATCAAATAAGCAAAGAGTACGCTCTTTAATCAAAGCAATAAAATTAATTAAAATATATCAAGATGGTGTTTCACAAATTAATTCTATCATTAAACAAAGAAATGATATTGTCAATAAGAAACTTAATGTGATTGGTCCTAATATAGCAACATTAGCAGAAGAGGTTAAACTCTCTATAAAAAAAGATCAGGACTACATAGGCCCTATGGTCGCCAATAAAAATCTATCTATAAAGAGAACTTCTATAATTGTCGGTTTTTCAATAGTATTGTTTATTGTTTTAATGAGTGTTTTTCTAGTACGTAATTCCCTTGTTAAACCTTTATTTTTTTTAGAAAACATAACGAAAGATTTAGCAGATGGTGATGGAGATTTAACTCAACGCTTAAAAATAAATGGCAAAGATGAAATAGCAATAGTCTCAAACTATATCAATTTATTTATAGAAAAAGTTCAATCTGCGATTGGTTCGGTTAAACAAACAAGTACTGAAAATGCTTCAATATCACATGAGTTGTCTACTACAGCACAAAGTGTTGGAAAAAATGTAGAGAATTCTGTAGTAATGGTTGAAGATGCTACATCTCAAGCAATAAAAGTACAAGATAAAATTGCTAAATCTATATCTGACGCACAAGACTTTCAAGATGACATCATTCAAGCCAATAGTAACCTTGAAAATGCAAAAGATGAAATTATTTCTTTAACATCTAAAGTACAAGTCACTGCCCAAATGGAATCCGAACTATCAGAAAACATGGAAGTTTTATCTAAAGAAGCAGGTGAAGTTAAAACTATTTTAGTAGTGATTGCAGATATTGCTGATCAAACAAATTTACTCGCTCTAAATGCAGCTATAGAAGCGGCTCGTGCCGGTGAACATGGCCGTGGATTTGCTGTTGTTGCAGATGAAGTTAGGAAACTGGCTGAAAGAACTCAAAAATCACTTTCAGAGATTAATGCAACAATAAATGTAGTTGTGCAATCCATTGTAGAAGCTTCTTCTAAAATGAATGAAAACTCTACGGAAATTCAAAAGTTAGCACATATAGCTGAAGAGGTTGAAGAAAAAATAAACCAAACTGTTAAAATAGTGAATCAAGCTGTAAAAGTGAGTGAAGTAACAGTGATAGATTTTCAAAATACTGGGGAAAATGTTGGATCTATAGTTACTAAGGTAAAAGAAGTCAACATTATTTCTTCTAAAAATGCTAGAAGTGTAGAAGAGATTGCTGCTGCTGCTGAACATCTCAATAACATGACTGATAGCTTAAATAATAAACTTGAAACATTCCGAACTTAAAAAAATTGTCCTTATCGGTGCCTCTACTGGAGGTCCAGGGCAGATAGAAAAGATTGTATCTTCCCTACCTAAGCTGCACAACACGACTGTTGTAATCGCTCAGCATATGGTGAAAGGTTTTATACATAGTTTTGCGAATAGATTAAAAAATAATTCTAATAATTTTATAGAGGTTGTGCAAAATAATCAAACACTTCATAATGCTCATATTTATCTTTGTGAAGGGAAAACGCAATTAGAAAAAAATGGCTATCAGCTACTTTTTACTCATGAACTTGCTTCTTCTAATTCTTTTAATCCAGATATAAATGCTCTCTTTAATTCCTTTTTACCGATCTGTAATAACATTACTATACTAAGTATTATCTTGACTGGAATTGGTGATGATGGTGTTGATGCATGTAAAACCTTAAGCCTTAATGGTGTTACATGTATAACAGAAAGCTCAAAGAGTGCTATTGTTGATGGTATGCCTAATCGAGCAAGACTCATAGTACCAAACATACAGATAGAGGATATAAATACAATCATAAATAGAATACGTGAGTTTTGTGAATAATGTTTAATTTTTTAAAAAAAAAAGAAATTGTAGTTGAAGAAAAAATAGCTAATCAACAAGAGGATTACTGTAATATAGAACCTATAGCGGATTACTTTCATAACGAAACAGGTATCACTTTTGATACTCAAATGAGCATATTAAAAAGTAAAGTCACCTCTTTTTGTAAAAAGAGAGATATATATTCATTCACAGTATTATTGCAAAATATCAAAATAGATGCTCACCTACTGCAAGAACTTATTGATTATCTAACAACCAATGAAACATATTTCTATAGAGAGTTCAAACAGATACAAGAGTTAGTAAAGATTGTTAAAGAGTCTCAATCAAATGTAAGGATCCTCTGTGCTCCATCAGCAACAGGCGAAGAAGTTTACTCTATCGCGATTGCTCTTCTGGAAGCTGGTGTTTCATCTTCAAATTTTCATATACTAGGTATAGATATCAACTCTGACGCAATCTCTAAAGCAAAGAATGCAGTGTATGGCGAAAGAAATCTAAGAAATCTCACCCCACAAATCATCTCTAATTATTTTAATATTGATAATGAAAAATACACTCTCAAACAGAATATTAAATCTCTCGTTTCATTTCAAGTAACAAATATTTTCGACAGTTCATTTAAAAATATCGGAAAGTTTGATTTTATTTTTTCAAGAAATATGCTTATCTATTTTGATAAAGAGACAAAGTTAAAAGCAAAAGCTATTTTGGAGTCTTTAAGAAAGAGCGATCAGCATGATATCTTCTTCGGACATGCCGACCTTTTTTAAATAAGTGTTTATTCAACCTCTATAACTGCATCCGCAACTTGAATAACATCGCCTTTAACTATTTTAGCTCTTTTTCTAAGCTCAACTTCACCGTTTTTTTGTACATAACCATCAGCTATGATAAATTTTGCCTGAGCGCCACTATCTACTAAATCCATAACTTTGATAAGTTTAAATAGCTCTATATAATCTTCTTTTAATTCAAATGTCATTGTATACCTAATATATTTAATTATTGAAATCATATCCTAATAGTGCTATAATGGATATTATGCAAGTAGGATTAAGTACTTTATACGATATCGGTTCAAACTACACCATGCGGCTCAATGATGAGGAGATGTTGGTTGTAGAAGAGGATGAGCTAAGAAGCAATAAACTCAGCGAGAGCGAAAAAATCGATAAAGAGCTGAAAAAAGAAGCAGATAAAAAATCTGAGAAATCCTCATCTAGCGATGACCTCTCTCCTGATGAGGAGAGACTCGTTCGTGATCTTCAAGCTCGTGATTCAGAAGTAAAAGCTCACGAAGCAGCGCACCAAGCTGCTGGCGGTGGTATGACAGGAGCAGCTTCATATACCTACCAACAAGGCCCTGATGGCAAGATGTATGCTATTGGCGGGGAAGTCTCTATCTCCATGAAATCAGGTTCTACACCTGAAGAGACTATAGCAAACGCAAGACAGATTGCAGTGGCTGCAATGGCGGCTGGAAACCCTAGTCCACAAGATTTTGCAGTCGCTTCATCTGCTAGAGTGATGGAGATGAAAGCCCAACAGCAACTCGCTCGGGAGCAGCGAGAAGAACTTATGGGCAAAGAGGCCTATAAAGAAGTTGCTATAGCAAACTAAAATCTCTTAACATAAGCATGACAATATGGCTGAGACCCTTTCCTCTGGTAATAATCCTGATGATATTTTTCTGCTTTATAAAAAGGTTTTTGATTCTCAACTTTTGTCGCTATTTTTAAGCCTTTTGAACTCAAAATATCTATAAGTTTTTTTATAGTTTTTCTCTCATCTGCATTTGATACAAAAACTGCCGAGAGGTATTGAGAACCTATATCTGGACCTTGACCATCTACCTGTGTTGGGTCGTGTATCTCAAAAAAGAGTTTTGCTAAAGACTCATAAGTAACTTTTTTAGGATTGTATGTAATCTCAACTACTTCTAAATGACCGCTATTGCCTTTTGAAACATCTCTATATGATGGACTCTCTTTTTCACCACCCATATACCCAGAATCAACGCTAATTACTCCGTCTAAATTTTCAAAATGGTACTCAACTCCCCAAAAACATCCACCTGCAAAATAGGCTTTTTTCAATGCCTCAGCGCTCTTTTCTTTAAAATTGAGTGAGATAGAATTAACACAGTGGCGTATATTTTTTTCAGTAAAGCCTTCACCCTCAAAAACATGACCTAAATGACCACCACATCTTGCACAAACTATTTCAGTCCTTCTCCCATCTGCATCTTTTACTCTTGTTACAGCACCTTTTATCTCATCATCAAAACTAGGCCATCCACATCCGCTGTCAAACTTTGAACTAGACCTGTAAAGTGGTGCATTGCACTGTTTACATAGATAAGTTCCATCTTTTTTGAGCTTATAATATTTACCACTAAAGGGTTTCTCTGTTCCCTTTTTTATGATTACATTGCTCTCTTTATCACTCAGTTTGTTAAGATTTAAAACTTTCAAACCTTCTGCATTTAAACTTATCGATACAAACAGTACTAAACCTATAATAATTTTAAACATTTTAATTTCTCCTATTCTATAAAAATATATTATACTGTTACTATTTCAAACATAAGCTATTAGAATACTTTAATTTCTAAGTTAACTTTATCTTTGACTTAATAGTAAAAATGGGTGCCTAAAACACCTCACAAAGTATGGTATAGTAGGAGTAAACAAAGGTTTATTTACAAATGGCTGTAAAAAAGCTCTAAAATATGTATAAATTGCAAGTCTAAAAAT
>Ga0209345_10000263_pt1 | contig 70109 bp, 89 predicted proteins | sample Cruoilmetagenom7_FD_187294 | JGI IMG/M metagenome (GOLD analysis project Ga0209345, IMG submission 187294) | Oil polluted marine microbial communities from Coal Oil Point, Santa Barbara, California, USA - Sample 7 (SPAdes) (version 2) | ecosystem: Environmental > Aquatic > Marine > Oil seeps ... | reverse complement strand
TTTATTTCCTAGGAATTAAAGGCATAACTATAGGAATTAAAAGCCTAATTGCGTTCTGTGTTGGTTCTCTGTTACAAACAGCTAATAAACGTCGAGGATTTGTAAGGCGTAACAAGAACGTAACAGATGAGACAGACGGAAAGCGCCTTAAAATCAAAGAGTTAATTATAGCTTGTTATGTTTGTTACATTGTTACGATAAATATAATAGTTTAGATAGGAAAAAAGTAAGTAGTAAAAAGAAAAAGTGAAAATACTGTATAAGAAGTAGGAAATCGCTGATCGTAATCGTAATTCGTAACGTAGGGTCTATTTGACGATTTGCTGCAAGCATTCCCTTGTTGCTTTGAACTCAAAGGTTTTGTAGTTATTAAGCTGGTGCGCGTCGGCGCAGTGTTGGAAATATGAAGCTGCATCTTTTTCAGGAACGCTGTCTAGTATATCAGAGATTATATCGAGTTCTGTTTTTAGTGCTGTTGTACATGTGTCCCACCCCACGGTTTCTCTTTTGCACTGTTGTTTGAAGTCTGTGTGGAACTCTAAGTAGGGGGCTCGGTCTGGGTTTGGCTGTATAATGAAGACAGCACTGAGTATTATCAAGGCTGTAACTAGTCCAATAACGTCTAATTTGGTTGTTCCATGTATGTTCTTCATGATATTATCCTTTATGTTGGGTGTCCGTAGATTCGGTAGCGCGGGTAAACGGAATAAAGGGCTAGACTCTCACGAGTCTGGCCCTTTACTTTAGGAAGTGCTTTTAATGCACTTCAGGCTGAGTGCCGTGTTCTGAGTCATAAGTATCTATGACATCACGTCCGGCGTTGTACACAGCATCTTCATACTGTGAGCAGAGTTCATCTGCTTGGTTCATGGTATCGATCAGCAGCTTGCGTTCTGCGGCGATATTCAACCGAGTGCGTTTGCGACGTGTGCGTACTGCACGTAGGAGCCTTGTGGACTCATACTGTTCACACTTGTCACCAATCTTGGTAAGAATGGTGATCATGTCACGGTCACTGATCTCAAACCCGCCAATCGGATGATCCAGTATTTGCTGCAGTTCAAGTACCAGTTGTTCGCGGCTTTTATCAATCGCACCGCGTTGCAGTTCCATCCGTTCTGCTCTTTCTTTGGCATCGATCTTCAGCAACTTCATGGCTGTATTTTCATCGATGTCTTGAGTTTCTACCAACTCTGCAACCAGAGCGTCTTCCATCAGTTGGTTAGTACCGCTACCAATTGTATTGTTGGTGGAAGTGAAGAATTCAATGAGTTGTTCTGCATTTGGTAGTAAGTCTGGGTTGGACTCTGGTGCACAGTACGAGATGATGTCGCTGATCTCGTTAACGCGCTTTTCAATAGACATCGGATGCCAGAAGTTTTCAGGTTCGTCGGACAGTTTTACGTCCATACTCTCAGGGTCTAGTAGTGCTGTTTTGAAGAAGCAGAAGCGTGCTGCATAGCTCCAGAGTAGCGAGACGAAGATGTTACTTTTGACATTTGCTACATGATCGACGGAAGTAAGGATTGTTTCGAGTTTCGCTATGTTTGACATAATGTTATATCTCCAATGGGATATACGGTGGACACTGAATGTATCCAATTTGGGGGGTTTTCTATCCATTTTGAGTACTAAATGCGTTAGAATGGGTGTGATTCCCCCCGCTGTCGCGCTTTTATAATCTCGTACAGAAATCAAAAACGCATAAATCTATTTACTTAAAAACTTCGTCAGAAGTTTTTTATTCCTTTAGCTTGTTTATAAAAAGAAAGGGCTCGGGACTTTCGTCCGTCGCCCTTTAACGCTACACAGGAGAGTGTATTCAACTTAATTCGTAAGACTGCCACTAATCAGGCGAGTGCCACCCCGCAGCATTCCCAGCTCTGCGTTTCTTCGATACTTGTTCTGAGTGCACAGTGGCTAAGCACCCCGTCGCCTTGCGGCTCGGGGGTGCAGAGATATTAGATCACCTTCTTTTGTTTTTTGTTGTACCGCCACTTTGTCAAGAGCAGTAGGAGTGAGAAGAACAGGCCAGTCCAGGTAGTCATGGCGGTGACCAAGTTGGTAGGAACTTTAACGATCAGCGCAATGCATAGAGCAACAACTGTAGCGTCAATGTAAGCTTTGTACTTTACCAGTGTCACAATGGGTACAAGTTGTGCAATTACATAATACAGTCCAAGCGCTAAACCGAAACCGAGTCCCAAGCTGCTGTTAAAGAACTCAGTCATCTTTTTTATCCTCCATGGTTGAGTAAGCCCAGAGGCCACCGGCAACGATTGCTGCGATACCTGCGGCGTAGACAATGACATTGAATGATGCAGATACGATGGGAGCTGCTACTGCACCGGCGAGGATGTACATCCAAGGCTTCTGTTTCATAAGAGGGTTACTCCCATAATGAATCCAACACCATAAGCGAGAGCTGTTACCAATGTTAGAGTAAGCTTTTTCATTATCCACCTCGTACTTTGTCAGCTGCTGCCTGGAGCTTGTCAGAAACGCTTTTGCGCATCTTGGAGCGTAGTGATGGGGCTTTTTCTTTCATAGTGGCCTGGGCCTTTTGGATGGTCTTGGCGATCTTAGGTGTATGCTCTAGGCTGATGCTGATTGGGTTGCGTAGAGTGATGTGCATGGTGTATCTCCTGTGTTGTTTATAGTAATGAAGCACACATGTATTTACCCCTGGCCTACGTCAGTAGGACAGAGGTAGTTAGTCATGTGAACATCCACTCAGCAGCTGATTCAGCAGTAGGCTCATCTATGGTGGGTGTGATCTCTACTGATTCAAATCCGCCTATGTATGGTACGAGTGCCATATGTTTGAGGGCTGTGGCTTCATCATAGTTAGACAGTACTACTCGGTGTTGCCTGTTGTGGTGTGAGTGTATGGCGACTGCATAGTTTGGTGGTGTTAGGGTAATGCTCATGATGTTCTCCTGTGTTGTTATACCACTATAGTCTTGTGTCCAGCCATGGCTGCTCTACGTGCATTGGCTAGGCGTTGCCTGTAGGGGAGTGGTTGCTCAGTACTATTAGTTGGTGCATTGAGCTTGGATGTAGCATCAGCGAGCTTGGCTCTGAGGTTAGCTACTTGTTGGGTCAGTGCTTTGTGCTCTCTTATAAGCTCAGGTTTAGTTGTTTTGGAATAGTTCATGGTGTTCTCCTGTGGGGGGTGTAGGTACACACATCTATTTACTGCGGAATTGCATCAGCAATTTCGTGAGACTGGTAGGGGGGTGGGGCCCCTTATGTTGGAAGAACACCGAAGTCGAATCCGAAGTGGGGTGGGCCTGTGGAGAGAAGGGTATAGGGTACCCCACTCGCTATCCCCCACTATTTTTTATAAAATCACTATATACGTTTTGTAAAATTTATGGCATACTTTTTACATGAGTATTAAAAAATCTTTTAGTGCAATGCACCAACGGTGTAAAAATCCTAATAACCCTAATTATTATAGATATGGGGGAGTGGGGATTACTGTTTGTGAACGGTGGGATTCTTTCGAAGCTTTTTGTGAAGATATGGCCCCTCGTCCTATAGGGATGTCTTTAGATAGGATTGATTCTCTTGGAGATTACACCCCTGAGAATTGTAGATGGGCAACTCCATTAGAACAGATGCAAAATCGCGTGGATTCTATATATTGTGAACATAGAGGGGAAAGTAAAACTCTTTCTGAATGGTGTAACGAGCTTAAACTTAACTATAGTTTTGTTTATAGGCACCTCAAAGCGGGAAAGAACATCGAGGAAATCATGACATTAAAATTTAATGATACATACCGTTCTAAATGGGGAGCTATAGAAATTAATGGAGTAACTAGAAAATTAAAAGAGTGGTGCGTAGAATATAGAAAGCCTTACCCAACTGTCTACGCTCGAATTCGCCGGGGAATTGATCCACTAACAGCACTAACCCAAGATAATGTTCACACAGGGCGTACAAAATATAAAAAATTTGATTCTAAATACGCAGCGATAAAAATCCGTGGGAGAACACAGTCTCTTTCTGATTGGTGTAGAGAGTATGGTATTCTCTACCAAACAGCATACTATGCTCTGTTTATAAAAGGGGTCGCCCCTTGGAAAGTCTTTCCGCGTGTTTGAGTTCTCTTCGCAGCCGAGCTACACTTCCGGTAAGTACCAATGGAGAACTTTAAGAGGTGTCATATCTATGTCGGAGCCTACCCGCCCGTGTAATTCACACGAACGTCTTTTTTGCGAAGCTATTTCTATTGGGATGAAACCGTCCCAGGCTGCAAAACACGCTGGTTGGAAAGAGCCTTATCGCAGAGCCGCTTCAAATGCGTTAAGACGTCCCTGTGTAAAGGCGTACTTGGAAAAACTGCAGAAAAAAGCCAGTAAGCAGGCTGATATCACCCGTGCAGATGTGCTTGAAGGGTTGAAGGAAGCTATCTACGATGCAAAATTAGGCGCAGACCCCCAGTCACAAATCGCTGGTTGGCGTGAAATTGGTAAGATTATTGGTATCTACGCTCCTGAAGAGAAGAAAATCCTGGTTGAATCGGATAAGTTGGTCGCCCTTGCTCAGTTGGAGTCTCTACCTGAGTCACGACTGTTGGAGTTGGCCGGTGAAGAGGCCCTTGAAGGTGAATTCTCCTTGATAGATGAGGATGATGACGAAGCTGAGTCTTTCACTGGGGAAAATCATGCCACGCACTAAACACGAACGAAGAACTGGCATGCGTCATTGTGCTGAGTGTAAGAAGGATAAGCCGAAGGAGCAGTTTGGCCGCTCTCAATCAATCTGTATTACGTGTCGGGAGAAGCGTGATGCCGCAGCGTTTAAGAAAAAAGCTGAAAAACGCCAGCTTGCCCGTGAAAAGAAGAAACAGAACTCTATAGAAGCGAAGAGGTTGGCACGGGTCACCCATCACACGCGTAAACACGCCGCGAAAGTCCGAGTAGCGAATAAGCAGAAGAAGGAAGAGGCACAACAGGCCAATGTTGTCGCTACTCAAGAGCTGGCCAAGCGTGAATTGGCCCGTAGAAGCCTGGTAAACTTCATAACCCGGTTCAAATCCGACTATCAGGCCGGTTGGGTGCACAAAATCGTGTGCGCCAAGCTGGAAAAGTTTGCACAGGACGTAATTGATAAAAAATCACCTCGTTTGATGGTTTTTATGCCCCCTCGAACTGGTAAATCACTCATTGCTTCTCAAGATTTCCCCTCCTGGATCCTTGGACACTACCCACAGCTTGAATTTATCGCTGCATCCTATGCTGTTTCTCTTCCGTTGAGTTTTTCACGTAAAGTGAAAGACCGGTTAGCCGATCCGATGTATCAGGCCATGTTTGAAGAGACTAAATTGCACCCGAAAGTGCAGGCGGCAGAGCACTGGATGACTACTGAAGGCGGTGGTTACATCGCAGCGGGTGTCGGTGGTGGTATTACCGGGCGTGGTGCTGATATTTTGAATATTGACGACCCGGTGAAGGATGCACAGGAAGCAGACTCTGAAACTGTGCAGGAAGCGGTGTGGGACTGGTACGGCTCGACTGCTCGTACTCGTTTAGCTCCGGGTGGAGGCGTGTTGTTAATCCAGACCCGGTGGTCTGATCGTGATCTGGCAGGGCGGTTACTCGAACACCAGAAGGAGCAGGAGGAGGAATTCCAGGATCGCATCGATGACCTCGATGAGAAGATGAAAGCGACGGAAGATCCAACTAAACTGCTCCAGCTCCAGGAGGAGATCCGGTTTCTAACCGAGAAGTCGGAGAAAGAGATCGAGAAGTGGGACGTGTTGTCGCTGGCGGCAATAAACACTGAGCATGATGAGTTCTGGCACAAGTCGAAGGGTAAGATTGTGCACGAGTATGGCCCACATACCCAGCTCCTCAGACGTAAAAACTGCGCTCTGCATCCGGAGAGATTTGATGAGATAGCACTGGCGCGGATAAAGAGGGTGTTGCAGCCACGTCACTGGTCAGCGCTGTACCAGCAGAACCCGGTACCGGATGAGGGGCTGTACTTCAGGAAGGAGATGTTCCGGTACGAGCCTAAACTGTCAGATCAAGCGTGGAGGCGGTGGAATATTTTCATTGCCTGGGACTTGGCCATCGGTCAGCGGCAGACTAACGACTGGACAGTGGGGCTGATCGGTGCGCATGACCCTGAAGATCGACTACACTTGTTGGATATGGTGCGGGTGAAGACCGATATGCTGGCTGAAACTATTGTTGGGGCTGCGGTGCCGTATAAAGCTCAGTTACAGAAGTTGGGGCTGGAGCAGGGGCAGATACAGATGGCTGTGATGCCGACGTTGAAGAAAGAGATGCGCAGGGAGCGGATGTACATGTCGTTGGATGATACGCTGAAACCGGTGACTGATAAGTTGGCTCGGGCACGCCCTGCACAGGGCTGGTTGCAGCAGGGCAGGATACTGCTGCCGCAGGGTGAGCCGTGGGTAGAGGTGTTTACGTCGGAGTTGCTGAGGTTCCCTAATGGTACATTTGATGATATCGTTGACTCGCTGGCGTGGCTGGTGCGCATGGTAGCGCACCATGAGCCACCGCGTATGAAGAAGAAAAAGAAGAAGAAAGGCTGGAAGGACAAGATGAAAGGACAGCTGGCCACGCGAGGCAGAGTCGGTAGCGGCAACGGGGCGATGAGTGCGTAACTCTTAGGGAGATAGCATGGCGAAAAAACACAAGAAGTCTCGTAAACCGATTTTGTGTTTGGATTTTGATGGAGTGCTCCACTCTTATACCAGTGGGTGGCAGGGGGCACGGGTGATTAGTGATTTACCGGTAGAGGGGACACAACCATTTTTGATAGAAGCACTAATGCACTTTGATGTACAAATTTACTCCGCTCGGTCAGCGCAGTGGGGTGGACGTCGGGCCATGAAACGGTGGCTGAAACAAGCACTGTATGGTTATTTCCAGACTATTGAGGGGTTCAAACACTGGGATTTTAATACGGCAGGATTTGGAACTCATGACGAAGAAGCTCTGCACCAGACTAAGCTTATTTTAGAGCAAATCAAATTCCCTCTTACTAAGCCACCAGCATCTGTAACTATCGATGATCGAGCGTGGTGTTTTAATGGGGTCTTTCCTAATATAGAAGCGCTCAAAGAATTTGAGCCTTGGAACAAGTAAGGGTGTATGTATGACAATGACCAGCCAGGTTGCTACAGAGCAAGCAGAACACTATGTGTATTGTCGTGATAACGGACACACTAAGTTTTTAGAGAAAGCCAAGAAGTGTGAGAATTTCTTTGCTGGCATACAGTGGGACGAAGAGGATCTGGCCAAGTTACGACGCACCCGTCGTCCAGCCCTGACTATGAATAAGGTGCTGCCGAGCATGGCCAGTATCTTCGGTGAACAGATTGAGAATCGGGCGGAGATTGGATTCCGGCCTTCGAAGAATGGGAACCAGGAGACGGCTGACGCACTGTCAAAGGTGTGGATACAGATTCAGAACAACACACAGCTGACCTGGAAAGAGTCAGCTGTTTTTGATGATGGGAGTATTACCAGTCGGGGCTTCTTCGATGTACGCCTGGGATTTAACGATTCTGTGTTTGGAGAGGTGAAGATTGAATCACTGAATCCTAATAATGTGGTCCTGGATCCGGATGCCGAAGAGTATGATCCGGACTATTGGAAAGAGCTGTTTATATCCAAATGGTTCAGTCTGGATGACATCGAACTGACTTGGGGGGCTGCTGCCAAGAAGGAGCTGGAACACAAGACCAAGTCGAACTATATGTATGGGTATGACTTCATCGATACCAGGCCGGATACTTTCGGTGGTAGTCGGCGCAGGACTGCTGATGATGCCAACGCAGCGCATCGGCGCAGAATTCGTATTCTGGAGCGTCAGTATAAGAAAGTTGAACAGCGCGAACACTTCGTAGACCTGGTTACTGGCGACACTCGTATTATTCCGAAAGATATGGATCGGGAGAAGATCCGCCTCATCATGCAGGCGTTCAACCTCGGCACTATTTCCCGCCCTACCGATGCTTACTGGTGGACTGTAACTGCTGACGACGTAGTACTGCATCACGAGCGCAGCCCGTATAAACACTTCACTGTAGTTCCGTATTTCCCGTTTTTTCGCAGAGGCAACACCATCGGCTTGGTTGAGAATATGATCGGGCCGCAGGAGCTGTACAATAAGAGCTCTAGCCAGGAGCTGCATGTAATCAATACTACTGCCAACAGCGGGTGGAAGATCAAGACCGGTTCGTTGCAGAATATGGATATCGAAGAGGTGGAGGAGCGTGGAGCTGAGACTGGTCTGGTGATGGAGCTGGACGATATCAACAACGCTGATAAGATCACCGCCAATGCCATTCCGACTGGACTGGAGCGGGTAGCGTTTAAAGCGGCTGAGGATTTGAAAGAGATCTCCATGTCTTCTGATTCCATGCGGGGTTTTGACCGAGCTGACGTGGCGGCTAAGGCCATTATGGCTAAGCAGGTACGTGGATCAGTGAACTTTGCCAAGCCTCTGGCTAACCTCGGCTTCACTCAGTTTCTTTTAGCACGTAACACTACAGACATCGTGCAGGAGTATTATACTGAAGAACGGTTGATGCGTATCACCGGCAGCGACCTCAATGCTGAATCGGAGGAGTTCACCGTTAATCAGATGACTCCGGAAGGGCGCATTGCTAACGACCTCACTCTGGGTGAATACGAACTGACTATTACTCAAGTGCCCCCACGCAATACGTTCGAAGAGTCTCAGTTCGATGAGGCCATGCGTATGCGCGAGCAGGGCATTCCCATACCTGATGATGTAATTGTTGAGAATTCTCATCTGGCACGTAAAGGTGAAGTTGTTAAGCGCATCAAGGATAAGATGGGTGATGGCGAGCCGAGTCCGGAGCAGCAGGAGCTGCAGCGGCTGGAGGTCGAACTCAAGCGGCTTGAAGCTGATAAGATCAGAGCTGAGAACAGCCACAAACAATCAGAGACCGCACTTAACCTGGTACGGGCGCAGGAGACTGCTGAAGGCGAGGGGCGTAGTGGCGGTGGTGACAATGCCAAGTTGCTGGAAGCGCGTACTGAGCGTGAGCGTGTAGTTGCGGAGATGCGGCTGCAGAAGTATAAGATCGATGGAGAGTTGGATATCAAACGAGAGGAATTGAACCTGGCGAGAGAAAAGATGCAGGCAGAACTCTTGTTGAAAAAAGCGACGGAAGCACAGAAGTTGTTGGTGTTGAAGTCACAAGAAAGTAAACCCGCAGAGAAACGAGGTGAATAATTATGGGTAAGCAAGCAGTACAAGACCTGGATTGGAGTGATCCCAAGGCCGTAGCACAGGCGCGGGGTGATAACTTCGGTAAAGAGACTGATGATGAGGTCAAGGATCCTGAAGCGGAAGCTGCGGCTAAGGCCGAAGCTGAAAAGACCGCAGCTGAAAAGGCTGAAGCTGATAAGATCAAAGCTGATGCTGAGGCGAAAGTAGCTGAAGATGAAAAGGCTGACGCTGATGCCAAAGCTGCCAAGGGCGAGGATGATAAAAGTGGAGATGATAAGAGTGGAGATGACGATAAGGGGCACATGGTTCCGAAGTCTCGCCTTGATTCCAAGGCTAAACGGGTACGTGAGCTGGAGGATCAGAACAACGCTCTACAGGACAAGCTGACTGATTACCAGCTCGCTGGGCAACCGGTGGAGAAGAAAGAGGAGCCTGAAGCTGATCCGCGTGAGGCCATCGATGAAGAGCTGGAGGAGCTGGAAGGGAAACTTCTGGATGCCCTGGCTGATAACAACCGCGAAGCTGCGGTAATAATCCGGCGTGAGATTCGTGGTAAGGAGATGGCACTGATGCACCTGGATATAGCCGCCAGCAGCAAGCAGACAGCTACCGACGTAACGCAGAACTTGGAGCTGGAAGCAGCGTATGACGTGATCGAAAAGCGTTACCCCGCTCTGGATACTGAGTCGGATGATTATGATCAGAAACTGACTGATCAGGTGCAGCAGGTACGCGAGGCGTTCCTGGCTACCAATAAGTATTCTCCCGCCAATGCGTTGCTGGAAGCGGTGAAGATTGTACAGCCGGAGCCTGCAGCTAAAGCTGATGAGAGTGAAGCTAAGGCTGGTGAAGAGGAAGAAGAGGAGGGGGCTAAACTTACTGAAGAGCAGCAGGCGGAAGTCGAAAAACGTAAACAGAAAGCGGTGGAGAAAGCTGTGGATGCAGCCAACAAACAACCGCATGATATGTCAGGTGTTGGTGATGATGGCGACAAAGCTGGTAAGAGTGGACAGGATCCACTGCCATCAAAGATGACCATAACCGATTTTCGGGCTCTGCCGGAAGAAACGAAGAAACGGCTGCGTGGTGATTACAACGTGTAAAAACCAAGACGGAGGGCTGCGGCCCTCTACTACTTATAGAGGTAAATAATAATGAAGATGGATTTTAGTCAAGCGTTGGAAATGCTTAAGGATGGTGGAAAAGTAACACGGTCTGGTTGGAACGGAAAAGAGATGTTTGTTTTCCTGGTGCCTGGGTCTACTTTCAATGTAAATCGTGCGCCTTTGCTGGGTATTTATTTGGAAGGCACTGAGATTAGCTACCAACCGCATATTGATATGCGAACAGCTGATGGCACAATTGTACCTTGGTTAGCGTCTCAATCTGATTTACTTGCTAATGATTGGGAGCTTGTTGCGTAAGATAAAACTTTGACATATACTCAGAGCGTAGGGGTTCAGCCCCTACGCTCCTTCGAAAGTTACGTGCGATACAGTAACGGAGAATCGGAACCTCCTTGGGCTCTAGTCCATAAAAGGGTCGTGACTCGCAATCTGCAGCGATAGAGCAGAGTTCAATTACTTTTGGATTAACGCCAGTTACGTCTATACAAGGAGGCGCATACCATGGCAGCAACAAATTTTAGTCGGATGACCGACGAGGAAAAAACCATCTGGTCGATGGATTTCTGGGAACAAGCTCGGAATAACTCTTTCCTCAACAAGTTCACAGGCAGCAGTGCAGATGCTCTAGTTCAGCGTATTAGTGAGCTGAAAAAGACTGAGAAAGGCGCACGTGCTGTTATCACTCTCGTAGCAGATCTGGTTGGCGACGGTATCGCCGGTGACCGTACTCTGGAAGGTAACGAAGAGCAGATGGCAAGCTACGATCAGGTTATTCAGATCGATCAGCTGCGTCACGCTAACCGCAACGAAGGTAAGATGGCTGAGCAACGCTCTGTTGTCACTTTCCGTGAGCAGTCCCGTGACAAGCTGGCATACTGGATGGCTGACCGTTCTGATCAGATGGCATTTCTCACCATGTCCGGTGTTGACTATGCCTACCATACCAATGGTGCGTCTCGCGTAGGTTCTGACCTGCCATTCCTGGAATATGCAGCTGATGTTTCTGCTCCAACTGCTAACCGCCATCGCCGGTGGGATGCTACCCTCGGATTGCAGGCTGGTGATACTGCTGCTGTAGAAGGTGGCGATACTCCAAGTTGGGGTATGCTCGTTGAGCTGAAAGCCTATGCCAAGGACAACTTCCTCCGTCCGATCCGTACTAAGGATGGCATCGCTTTCTACCACGTATTCATGACCCCGTTGGGTATGGCGAAGCTGAAGCAGGATTCAGATTACCTGGCCAACGTCCGTAATGCAGGCGTTCGCGGTCCTGGTAACGAACTGTTTAAGGGCACCGATACTGTGTTCGTAGATGGTTTGGCTATCTCTGAATACCGCCATGTATACAACACCAAGGGTCTGATCTCTGGCACTGATAAATGGGGTTCCAGTCAAGACGTGGATGGTCAGCGTGTACTGTTCTGCGGTGCCCAGGCTCTGGGTTACGCCGACATCGGTGATGCTGATTGGGAAGAGAAGGGTTTTGACTACGATAACCAGCAGGGCATCAGTATTGGTAAGATCTTTGGCTTTCTGAAGCCAGTGTTCCACACCAATGTAACTGACAGTGACGAGGATTTTGGCGTCATCTGTTGTGATACTGCTATTGAAGATGCGTAATCATAGTGATTCCCGCCTCTTTTGAGGCGGGAAAACTGTGAAGCTCAATACACAGGAGATTTAATATGAGCGCAAAAGTATATGAACAGCAGTGGCCTCTAGCAGTACTCGCACCAGTTGCCTATGACGATTTTGTGTCAGGCGTTGCTGAGGCCCTGGCAGAAATTCCTGGTGATGCAATTATCACTAGGGGTATGTATATCCCCATTCTAGCATGGGACTCCGCTACCTCTGCGGTAATGGATATCGGTGATTCTGTTGATGATGACGAGTACACTGCTACTCCGATTGATCTGAAGACAGCAGCTGCTGGTACTCCGGTTGATTTCGACATTACTGGTTATCAGTCTCTGACTGTTGATGAAATCATCGCCACCGTAACTGTAGTCGGTGCTCCTACCGAAGGTAATGGGTTGGTTTACTTCGAATACGTCGTCCAAGGACGCGGAAACGAAGTACGCGGTTAACCTCCGTGGGACCGTTAGGGGGCGTAGGGCTATGCCCTATTCCCCCTTTTTTTAAGAAAATAATAATGAGGTTATAACTATGAAAATGAAATCATTGCGTAATTTCACTTTACGCACTACGGCTGGTCACACACTTGTTTTCAAGAAATTTAAAAAGGAAGAGGACGCCACTGTAGTTCCTGCTTTCCTCGTTCCTCTGGCCATGGAGAAAGGCTGTGTACCGTTAGATGAAGAAGACCTGAAACAACCTGAGCCCGAAGTTATGCCTGATCCTACAGGTTTGGACCGAGAGAATAAGATCAAGGAAGCTCTGGTTGCCATACGTACAAAAAATGCTCGCGAAGACTTTACTGCTGCCGGAAAACCAAAGATCAACGTAGTGAAAGAGGTTTGTGGTTTTTCTGTATCTGCGAAAGAGATCGCCAGCGTTTGGCAGATGATACTGGACGAGATGCATGGCGATTGATACTACAGCTCTGATACGTCTTTTTCGCGAGGATATGACAGATCCCGAAATGCCTGGAACTGGCACCACTCCTGATGAAGACTCTCTGTGGTCTGATGCGGAAATAATCCGCTATCTCGACGTGGCGCAGGAGGAATTCTGTCGCCACGTCGATGCTTTACCAGATGGGCGAACATTCTCGTCTCCTATCACTGCTGATGATCCCTGGGTTAAAGTTGACCCCAGGATTACGCGAATCCGTAAAGGGCGCATGCAGACGTTGAAACGTACCCTCCTCCCCCGCACACTTAGGGATATGGAACGGGGGGAACTCCATGATGATTATGGAATGCAGGTAAGCGGGACAAATGGTTGGGAAGATCAGGTAGGAACACCTTCTTATGTGGTTACTGACCTGGAGAAAGGAAAAGGACGGCTATCTCCAATTCCAAAAACTAATGATACTATTTTGTGGTCTGTGTACCGTTTACCAAAAGCTAGTTTGGTGGATGGCGCGGCGTTGGAAATCGATTCTCAGTATCGACGCGGGTTGTTGTTGAAAGCTAAAGCCCAGGCGTATTTGAAACATGATACTGAAACTAAGGGTAAAACCGAGTCTGAGAAGTGGGAAGGTAAGTGGGATGATTTTCTTTTGGAAGTTGATCGTGAGTTAAAACGTAAACGTCGTCGGGCACAGACTACCACTTATGGCGGATTGTAAAAGTTAATATATTGGGAGAGGTGTTATGGGGCATTCTAAGTATCAACAAAAAGTAGCTGGGCCACTTAATCCTCTGGGATACCAGAAGATAAGTAGTGTAGCTACAGCTACGGGACTGACTGTTCCGGAAGGAGCTACGCTTGCGCTTATCATAGCTGAAGGTGGAAGTGTACGTTGGCGTGATGATGGTACGGATCCTATCAGTACTGATGGTATGTTACTGACTGAAGAACTCGATTTTATGTATATCGGTGATTTGGACGCGATAAAGTTTATTGATGCTGGCAGCACCGCAACACTCCACGTGGCTTATTATTAATGAAACGCTTAAGCCCTAGACTTCGTTATAACGCCCCCCGTTTGCCTGGTGCGTACCGGAAAGGCGTCGCTGCAGTTCGTACTTTGCTCGGTCTTCCTGGTTGGGATAGCGCTGGCAGATCAGTCCAGGGGCTATGGGACGATGACCGGGGCGATGACTATAGATTAGTAGTAGATCATGAAGGGATACTGAGAGTCTTTGAATCTGGGATATTGCCTTATAAGGGTAGTAGGCAGGTTAGGAATCTTTATATAGCTGAGCTACATGATTCTGATAACTGGCGTACTTATGGAAGTGGTGCCATAGTTGATGGTGACACATATGGTGAGCTAGATTTAACTGTAACTGTGGTAGGGTCTGCTGACAGAATAGAAACTGATGCTTCACTTTATCCTGGGGCTGGACTTTTAGTTGGAAAGGACTTTAGGGTTAGTTATGAAGCAAAAACCACTACCGCAAATTTAGGGAAGAATATTATCTGTCAACTAAATAGGTATGATGGTGGTGCATCAGCTATCGCAAATGATATTGCGGAATTAACAGATGAGTGGCAGCGATTTACTGTTGACAGTTTTCCTAATTTTACAGATCCTTTAAATAATGGAATGCGGTTACAGTTCTGGGGCGGTAGTAATTATTGCCCTGATTTTACTATTAGAAATATTCAATTAGAAGATGTAACCGGCCAAGCTAATCAGAATCCTAGTGAGTATGAGCCTGTTGGTACTCCTACTGGTGCAGAGATATGTAGTGATCCAACATTCCAAGAAGCTGAAGGTGTTACTTGGATAGATGCCGGTACTGCCTGGACGCTTACTGAAGGTCAGGCAGAGTCAACAACTACTTATATAACATTATATGCTGCTATAGATATAGATGTTATTGCGGATGAGCAATTTGTGATTGTTGCAGAGTTTACAGGTGGATTGCGAGCAAAGGTTGGAGGTACTGGAACCTATGAGGATCTAGTCAGTGGAGTGCCTTTTGTTAATACTTCTGGTGGTGGAACAGATTTTATTTTTATGCAAGCTACTTCTCTTGGGGTTGTCACTAGCTTCTCAGTCAAAAAAGCCACAGACGGCATAGGCATTTACAACACAGCTAACGGTAATACCGTAGATGTTAATGGTGTAGTAACTGAAGCTGTTGGTGCTGCTCTTAGTCCTGTTCCTGTTATAAGGCATGAGCCTGAGAGTACTAATAAGTGTGAGAACTACAACCTTAATCCTACTGATACTACAGGCGTAACAAAAACTGGTGATGCCGCTTCTGTTTTATCAGTTGTAGATGATTCAGCAAATTATCCAGCCGTATTAAAACAAATAGGAAATCAGCAAGTATATAAACTTGATAATAGTGCAGGAGTTGCTTGGGCATATGCTGTTATAACAGGTGGAGCAGCAGACACAACCGCACACAGTATTTTTTGTTATGCACGCATAGATACTGGCACAGGAAGGATGGAGTTTAATAAACCTGCCGGTGCTGTAAATATAACAGCCAGCACTTACACCCTGATTTCTTCTGAAAACATAACGACTCATGACATAGGTAATAAAGTAAGGCTCGCGGTTCCTGCTGGATCAACTTTATATTTTATAGCGAACCAGATGGAAGATAGCGCATTTTCTACCAGCTTAGTTGAGGTAATCGGCGGCTCTGCTATTAGAAACACAGACGCTAACCAGCATCCTTATTCCAGTGCTGTGTTTAATCAAGATGAGGGTTATTTAGTCTTTGATTGGACTCCTGAATATGACAAAGTTGATCTATCAACTACTGATTTAGAAACGTTTACTACAGACGGCGTTGGTGGCTACATACTTTATATGGATGATGGAGGAGTAAAAACATTTGCGGGTTCTGCATTGGGTGCAGTTAATGAGCTTTTTGTATCTGGTAATAAATACCGCGTGGCTGTCAGGTGGGGCAATACCGAAGGCACCTATCAAATTGGAATTTTAGATATTGATGGTGATGGTTTATGGTCATGGGACGGCACTCCTGGTGCTTATGACGGAGAGTTTGGGGCTTCTCAATTGTTCTTGTATATTTTCAAAGATCATCCATACATAAATCAAGTCCATGATCTCCAGATATTCAACAAGGATCAAACAACTGCTGAAATAGAAGCGAGGCACCCGTAATGAGCAGAACATATCAAGTAATTTTAGATGTACCAGCAATTCCAAAGGCTAGTTTCCCCGAAGCTTTCATTGCTCTATTAGAAGCTATTGGTTTTAATGTTTCTACCTTCTCTCAGATGCCAGGAACACAGGTGGTAACTGGCCGCAGGCTAGTACAAGGCGAAGTAGTGCCTATGGGTGGTTGGGGTGGTGAAGCTACTGAAATAGTAATGGCTGGAGCTACTGCTAACTATACTGGAACTGTTTCATTAGTTGGTGGGCAAACTACAAAGAAAGAGTTAGTAGTGGATGAGAGTGGAGATCCTATTTTACTAGATGGTGAATTTCAGTATGCAATTAAAAGCTACTTAAAACCGTCAGCTGCTGTTATTGCTCCTTACATAATCAGTGAATTAAGTGTAGTGGAAGTGGAAGCAGGGTTGCTAGACGGCTCTATAAAATTGAATAGGCATGTTGGTGCAGAAGATTGGGAAGTCGGAGTATAACAGAATGGCAATCGTAGTTAATACACCACCAAAACAGCCGCCGCTGGAATATAAAAATGTCCATCTGGAACGGTTAATAATCGAACAACCTCACGAAGAGGACAGCTCGGTCGTCCCGGTGTATCATTTGAAAATTATTTATCGCCTGTTTGCTCTTGATAGTAAGGGGAAGCGTTATTATGAGCGTCAGGCTTACCACATTACTCTTGAAGATTATCTGAAGACTGCAATGGGAAAAGCAGCAGTAGGCGATATGGATTTGATTAACGCACTTCAGGCAATAGAAACAGCTCTAGCGTCAATCATAGCTGATCAAGGGAACCATGGTTCAACTAATGTAACTTGAGGAAATAGAAATGCCAAATCCAACAGTAGCGGCAGACCCGCATTCAATTAGCCAAGGCAATATCCAAAATTGCTCTGACTTAGTATTCGGTACCCCTACAGGGGATGCAGTAACTATTACTAGTGTGGGTACCAATATCCCAGTTATGGTGGACAAAGAATTTTTTGAGATTCGTAACCATCCACAGGCCACTAATAATGGTTTGTATCAAGTAGATGATACGGCTCCTGCTGCAGGTACCACAGATGTGCGCAAAGTATCCGGTTCGGATCCTGTAGTAGATGGCACCGGGCGGGACTGCGATATCCTGTGTTCTCTGAATACTTCTCACTCTAACCTTGTGTGGGCTAGTAGCTCTGCTGCAACCACCGAGATCACGGATGCGGTTCTCACGCTCCCAGTGATGGAGGTTGGCGAACGGTTCGAGATTCGTAACGCTAATACTGCTGGCAACGACGGTGTATATCAGGTAGCTAGTACAGTGACTAATGGTTATGCCTGCACTAAGATTACAGGCAGTAACCCAGCCAACGATACCGCCAATACTGGTAACGTTATCACTGAGCAGAAGTCGGTGTTCTACGACACTGCTGCCTTGGGCTTCTATATCCTGGAGCAACCGGGTGTAGTTATTACCGCTGTGTCAGATGCAGTGTGGGGTACCCCTTCTGGTGCAACTGTTGGAGTGACCTCTGCGGGTAACAACCTTCCGACTGTAAAGATTGGTCAGAAGGTGTTAGTCACAGATCACGCCACCGCAGCCAACAACGGCTACTACGTGGTACGCAGCATCACTACCGTAAGTGCTGATTGGACCCTGGAGATGGTGTCTGACGGTAAGACTCCGGCAACTGCTGCTTCAGAAGCCCTCAACATCCAGACTGACCCTTGGGTCGATGACACTGGCGTGTTAGGTCAACCACTGTACTCTCGTGCAATGATCGACTGGAAGGATGACAACTTTCTGATCAAGAATGCTCCGTTTCCGATGTTTAACATTGACTCGGACGCTGGTAAGTATCTTGTAGGCCAGGACGCCTCGGGCAACAACTCTGGTTGGATCTTCGTAGACAATAGTGAGTTTGGTGTTCGGTCTCGTAAGCTGGTCCGAAACATGGGTTGGCAGGAGATTGACTCAGCTGGTTTGGTTACCGCTGAATACGCTGCTATCCGGTCCAACGCTACGGTGGAAGATAATGACCGTGACCTGGGTTTTTACCAGTTCGGCACTAACACCGCTCTGGACGACACAGTGGACTTTGAGCTTGCTGGCCCAGTAGATGAGTCCATCAAGGTGTATGACGCTACGGTAACCCGTGCACAGGCCACCGCAACTGAAGGTTATGACTTCAATGATACTGGTGACACTATTGATCGTAATGATTCCGGTGACTTCGTAGCAGACGGCTACAAGGTTGGTGGCCGGGTTATTGTTGCGAATGCTGAGACTTCAGCTGATGACGGTACTTACCTGATCACTGCGGTAGCTACGGGGGCCCTGACTGTTACTACGCTTACTGGCGGTGCGGTTACCTTCTCTGATACCACGGACGATAACACCGCAACTCTGACCATCGATAACAGGTTCGCCTTTTCTTTGAAGCTGCGTCCTCGTGACGATGACACTTACGGTAAGTCCTTCGCTCAGCAGGGGCTGGCAGACGCACTTGCTTCTCAACTCTCTAACCGCGCATTTGTATTTGGTTTGGGTACTGTTGAAGATGCGAATATTACTACAGCTGATGCTACTGTATCAGGATATGGAATCACCATTGGGTTCTACGGCACCGGACAATCTAAAGGTGGCGGCAAGCTAGTAGGTGGTGCTCAGGATTTCGGTATTGTAATTGATGGCAATGGTAAGACTGCATCTGAGATTTATGAATATGTTCAATATGCCTTGCGCCAGTCTACTGATATTGATTCTCAGGGTACTAACATCGGTCGTACTTTGGACGGCTTGATCCGGTTTAACGGTGCTGTACTGGAGTTTGGTTCTGTTGACGGCGGTCTGTCCTTCCCGACTAACCCTGAAGGCGGCGGTTCTGGTGTGTACTGTGAGAACGTCCACGCTGACGACGCTAACAACGTGAAGTTCTGGGACAATACTGGGGTCTTACGTTCTAATGAAGAGACCATCGCTGTTACTCTTGACTTCAACCAGATTCTTATCGATGACACTGTAGCTGAAGGCGACCTGTTCTTTGATCGTACTATCCGCACCTCTGTCTCTGATCTGGTAGTTAATGCTGGCGGTACTATCACTTCGGCTGGTTCTAATTTGCCTACGCTGGATGAAGGAGATGGCGCGTATATCCGGTTAGACGGTTTGGCTGGAGACGATGAACCTATGAATGGGGTTTATCAGGTAGTGACTGAGACTTCTACCGCCACATGGACGGTGACCCGCTATGATGGAGAAGCCATGGTCACAACCTCTTCCGCAGCCGTAAATGTGGATGAACACCCGTTCGACACTCCGAGTGCTCTCATCGTGGACACTAACAATTCGTTGACGGATACTACGATCAGTTTTACCACCACTGATACCATTGGTGATACCAATAGTGGCTTAGCCGTGTTCTCGATAGGAGACCGTCTGCGCATTAGCGGGGCTGGTTCTGGTACCAACGCTGGTAAGGTGGTGAAAGTACTCACGGTTGCAGCTGGTACCATCACAGTTGAGCAGAATCAGTTTGAGCCGGTGATCGATACTCAGGCAGCTGGAGGCTCAGTGACACTGACTCAGGTTGCTAGCGTAGAAGCTGATTTGGACTTTGCGTTCAACTTTGCCTTTGATTCTAATACCCAGGGTGGACGGACGGTATCCACCCAGACCTTCGTGAAAGCAAAGGCCATCGGGCGTGAAACAGCTCAGTTCACCGCATCTTCAGTCCTGTCTATCTCGTCCGGTACACCACTAACTGTACCGCTCCAGAGTCAGCAGGAACGTAACGTGGTGTTATAACGTGGCAACAGGAGTTTGCTTTCACTGTGAGAAGAACCACAAGTTTCAGGACTTGTGGTCCTTCGCATTCTCCAACTTCGGTGTGGAGGATGTATGGGAGATCGGGCAGGAAGACGATATGCGCGTTTACCAAAACCCGATACCTGTTCGCAGTGCAGCAGACTTGCCAGATGATCGTCCTCTGGTGGTGCTGTCTCCCCGAGATGCTGAGTGCATCAAAGGGGAGGTATCACTACGCCAGTATGATCATGAAGACGACAACACTATTTTTCTCTTTGGGAGGTCCCATGGAGTAATAACTGAAGAAACTCTTGGGGGGCGCAAGCCCGACGCCGTAGTTTATATTCCTACGGTAGCTCACGAAATGTATGCGTTCTGCGCGGCGTACATCGTATTGTATGATCGCTTTGTAAAACGAGGTGTCCGTGGCTAACCAGATCACTGATGGTCGCACTAATGTCGATACGATGGAGAGCACGTCTGCTCCTGACGATCTGACTGGTGGCGCAAGCGGCACTAACGATACCGAGGTTTACTACCAGGGATCCTCTTCCTGGGGGTACTACGGCGGCACGACCCGTGATGGTCTACTACATGATGCTGGGTCTGCTCAGGATTGGTCGAGTAACACGTTCCATCTGCTAGTTAACTGTGCGATTGTGGCGTTCCTCAAGACCAAATCCAACGGAGGACTGACTGTTCGCTTTTGTGGTGCTACCGTAACTGATTGGTTCGAGGTGTACGTCGCTGGATCTGATGCATGGCCTACCGCTTTTGAGGGCGGCTGGGTACAGTTCGTGGTAGATATCGAAACCGCTCGGTCTGAGGCAGTTACTGCTGGCTGGACGAACGGAACTACCCCTGCAACATCGGCTATACGCTATGTTGGGATTTCGTCCCAGACGGCCACTATCATGCCTCGAATGGTGGATAATACTTGGCTTGATCAGATCACTCGTCTACCAGATGGTACTGCAGGCATCAAGATTGAAGGTAAGAATGGAGGAACAACCGACTGGAAGTGGGACGATGTTGTGTCTGCCGCTGACACAGGTAAATGGGGTACTTGCAGACGCGGCCCTGGTGGCTCTGTTGTATTAAACGCCCCGGTGCAGTTTGGCATCAATGACACCTCTACCCATGAGTTTACTGACACCAACCAAGTGCTTCTCTGGGATGATCAGGAGTTCTTGCCCGATGATTTCTACGCACTGTCTGCTCTGGGTAACTCGGGCGGTACTACCAACATCACGGCAGGTGTGAAGGCCGGGACAGGCAACGACGCTACTGGTGCTCAGGGTTGGGTAGTTACCGCTGCGTCCGGTGGTGCCAGATGGTCACTGGACTTTGATGATGCCAACATTGATAGTATTGGTATCTATGGTTGTTCTCTCATCCATAGTGCCACTCTGGATCTGGATGATGCAGCGAATGACTTGGCGTCCGTTTTGCTGATTGATGGTAATAAGGCCCACGTATCGAATGCCAGTGTTGTCCGTGCTTCTGTGATTGCTCCTAACACTGCTGACGGTGTAGCCTATATGGACACGGATGACCTCGGGGATATTGCATATAGCAACTTTGAGTTTACTGACGGACATGGTATCGAGATCTTAACTGGAGGGCCTTCCTCCCAGAATAACGTGGGTAATCTCTTCACTGGTTCCTACGGCGGCACACCTGGCGATAACAATACCCCGGCGTCTGGCTCCAATGACGCGATGATTTACAACAACGCTGCAGCGGCCAGGACATTCAACCGCTCCGGCGGGGGTACCCAACCGTCGTTTAGGAACGGAACTAGTGCTACGTCTGATGACGTCGCCACAATCAATTTAACTTTTACACCTCTGGTAGCGGGATCTGAGGTGCGGGTATTCGACACAGGAACCAGTGATTATGCAGATGCTGGTACTGATAGCAGCGGAACCAGTTATGTAGCTTCTGTATCAGCAGGGGCTGCAATTGATTATAAGATCATCTATCCTGGTAAGCTTGAGATATTCGTTATAAATAAGACGTTCTCAGTATCTCAAAACATAGACGTGAACCAGCAGACTGATCGCAACTACGATCCGGTGGACTGATGCCAACATTCGATGGAGACAATTTAATCGTAACACTCGATTCAGGTCAATCTGAAGTCGATGTGTTCGATGATCTGTATGAACCGTGGAAGGACTGGATGCTGGGGCACCCTGATAATAGGCATTACCCAGCTCTGTTCCGTTCAGACGGTGGAGCGCCCTTGTCTTCGATCATCAACCAGGGTGGCTACATTTTTCTGAACAATACTGATGGCTGGCGCTTAAAGCCACCCGAGGAAGACATCACTATTTACTTAACTGGCAACCTCGCTGTGGATAGCACCTCTTTGCCAGCGTTCGTTCCCACTGATGGAGCGTATACAGCGGCTATTCTGGGCCTGCAACCTATCACTCAGGGAGTGACCTCGGTTATGGCTGAGCAGCTGGAATTTGCTTCTTATCAAAATGCAGTATGGCTTAAGAGCGACAGCACTTTGGACGGTACTGAGGATATCTCAGGGGTGGGTAATCGTAAATATCCTCTTTACCATGTGAATAATGCGGTGTCGATAGCTAGTAACGTAGGTCTTGATGCCATCGGAGTGATAGGCAATTTTGCTTTTGTATCAGGCGATATTTTGGCGGGGTTTTCTATCAAAGGGCAGAATCCAATTCTAACTACTTTGACGATTCAGTCAGGAGCTGATGTATTAGATTGCCAGATCCTGAATGCTACGATTACCGACTCGGTGCTGGATGGTAATAGTTGGATTAATGGTTGTAATATTCATAATTTGCAGTACATTGAGGGGCAGATCGAAGAGTGTAAGTTAAGTGGTAACATCAGTATTGACGGTTCCGATGATTCGTTTATCATCGATTGTAAGTCTGGTTGCGTCGGTCAGGGTGCTGCGGATTTGCCGGTGGTCAATCTAGGCGGCAGCGGTCGTAATCTAGCGTTTCGTAACTGGTCAGGCCCGGTGAAGCTGGAAAATCTGACTGGTGCTAATACTGTTTGCCTGGATGTGGTGTCAGGATCTACTTTGGTGTTGGGTGATAACTTGACTGCCGGTGATATTTATGTTCGAGGTATCTGTGAGATCATAGGCACAACTAGTGGTACTACTATCCATACCAATGCTGCTATTATTCCTACTCAGGTGCAGGCTCTATTCGATGCAGCTTACAACCGGCGTAAGTGGGATAAGGGTGCAAATACTGTAACTATTTATGACACTGATAATGTTACTCCGTTGCATGTATTTGATACTAACGCTGATATGTCTGAGTTGACGCCGCAATGAATACGTTTGGGCTAAATAAAAAGGGTATATGTACGTTTGGTCTTGGGATTGGAACTATAGGTTGGCGTGAAGTTGTAAGATTTACGTTGAAGATACGACGGTTGGTACAATTTTCTTTGGAAGGGTGATGAGCGATACTATCCAATTTACTTTAAAAGCTAGGCGTGCTGTTGCTCATACTCTAAAGGCACGGAGAGCGGTTGCTTTTAACTTAGGTGTAAGACCGCAAGTTAGTTTTAATTTACCTACTCGTTCTTTGGTAGCTGTAGGATTAAAAATACGACGTAAAGTAGATTTTTCTTTGGAGCTATAACATGTCTTGTGAAAATGAAATTCATAAAGGTGATATTGGTACTGTTTTTGAAGTTGAACTTGAAGATTGTGTTGGCATAATGGATATTAGTTTAGCAACTGATATGTACATTATTTTTTTCAAGTCAGAGTCAGAAACTTCTGTAGTGAAAGATGCAGTGTTTACTACTGATGGTACAGATGGGAAAATTCAATATGTCACTATAGCTGATGACTTGGATGAGACTGAATTATGGCAGATACAAGGACGAGTAGTATTACCAACAGGCACTTGGTCTTCTGAGACTGGTTCTTTTACGGTATTCCCTAATTTGGACGATGCTTGAGGAAACGCTATGTGTAAAGAAACTGTACAGCAGTTAGAAACACGAGTATCAATCCTTGAACGAGAACAGCAATGGGCTCATGAACAGGTGATTAAGCACATGCAAGAAGAAGATAGACGATGGGGAGAATTGCATGCTGCGATCAACGCTCTGCATAAGCGCTTGGATAGGATCGGTAAAGATATCCATACAGATATCCACGACGAAATTTCTAAGCATAACGAGCTTCTTGTTGCGCAGTTTGTTACTAAGGATGAATTTGTGCAGTTGCATATGCAAGTTACTAAAAATAAACATATCCTTAAATGGGTGTTCGGTACTGCTGTATTCGTAGGTGCTTTTATTGCTTTTTTAGCTAATATAGCTGAGATCGCCAAAGCCATATTTGGGGGATAAGATGCCTACTAATGATCCTACCATCAAAATTAATAAGTTCTTAGGTATAAATAACCGTGGTCGTGGGGAAGAACTAAAGCCTGGAGAACTACGTAAGGCGCAAAATGTTGACTTGACCAACACTAACAAACTTCGCCAACGTCCTGGGTATGAGTTACTGCAGTCTGGGAAGCGTCATAGTTTGTGGTCAGCTTTTGGGGATACAGTTGGGTACGTTGTACAAGGAGATACTTTATACTCAGTTGATGAGGATGGTACTGAAGTTACTCTGCAATCCGGTTTTACGCTCGATGCTCGTATGTCTTTTGCGGAAGTTAATAGCGATATTTATTTTTCTAACGGCTATGAGAAAGGAATTATCCAGGATGGCGCAGTTGAAAACTGGGGTCTCCCTGTTCCTCAAGCACCGACTGTTGAAACAGGAGCTGGGGCATTACCTGCCGGAGATTACCAAGTATGTATTACTTATGCTAATGCAGCAGGCGAAGAGTCAGGAGCTTGTGAAGCGCAGCTGGTTACACTTTTAGAAACTGCAGGGATTTACGTATCAGATATCGTTTATTTGGGAGATGCTGTTGAAGCACGAGTTTATATTACTCAGCTCAATGGTGATATCTTCTACGAAGCGGAGCGTACGGTTACGTCACTCGCTTCTGTTCTTAACGGTATATATGGTGCACCTTTACGCACTCAGCATATTACTCCGCCTGAACCGGCCAGCATAGTTCGGTATTATAACGGGCGTATTTACATGGCTGTTGGTAAAGTTATTTGGTATACCGAAGCGCTTGCTTATGGGCAAGTACGCCGAGCTGCGAATTTCTTCTATTTTTCTGAAGATGTATCTATGATGGAGTTCGTTGATGGAGGGATGGTAGTTAGCGCTGATCAAACATACTTTCTTGCAGGGGAAGATGCTCCGCAGATGAAGTTGAAGAAAGCTTCTAGCTCAAAAGCCTTGTGGTATACTGGTATGAACGTAGATGCTTCTGATTTTGGAGAAGGCGAAGGTCAGGGCACGATGGCAGTATGGATGAGTGATCGGGGGTTCGCAGTAGCTTTTCCTACTGGAGAAGTACAGCTATTATCAGAAAAGAAAGTGTCGTTCCCTGTAAGTCGTGAAGGGGCAATGGCGTTTGTTAAGAGAGATGGGTTGTTACAGTTTCTTTCAACTTTGAAAGAACCTATTGATGATGTCCAGACTTTCGCTATGGGTGATCGGGTTACTGTAGAAGTACGCCGGAATGGTGTTGTTATTTAACTAGTAAGAGGGTATCGAAATGGATAATAAGGTGGATATGTCGCAACTTGAAGATAGATTTAAGGTCGGTGGTCGTTTCTATGTAGAAGCGTATCGTGATGGAAAACTATTGTTCAAAGAACTAATTCAAAATATGGTCGTTAATACGGGCTTGCAGAAAGCGATTGACGACACTTTGCTGAATGGTTCTCAAAGTGCTAACTGGTATGTTGGCCTTCTGGGTAATGCTACCCCGTTGGCTGGTTGGACTATGACTGAAGCAGGAGCAAACGAGTTTACTGATTATGATAACTCGGCAACACGTCCTGCTTGGTCCGGTGCTCGTACTGCCCAGACTGCTTCGAATGTTTTAGCGAAAGCACAGTTTACTATTGATACGGATAGCTCTGATATCTATGGTGCTTTTTTGAGTACCAACAATGTGAAGGGCGGTACTACTGGTACTTTGTTCTCAGCTGGATTGTTCGCCGCAGCACGTACTGGCCTCATGGATAATGATGATGTATACATCACTTATGAGGTCGAAGCTCAGAGCACCTAAACTATGACCAGGTTGCGACATCATGGTCCAGTTCGTTTCCGGTTTTCTGGGGATGAAGAAAAAGCCAAGCGGCTCACAGGCTTCGCCCGTGGGTTGCTTGGTGGGCTCATAGCGCAAGCTAACCGGGATAATCGCCAGCATGCGCAACATCTTTTTAAACCCGTAGAAGGTGTAAATATAGAGTGCCTTCATTATAGCGGGATGGACGAATGTCGTATTTATGTAGCACCGGATATAAAGGAAGAAGAAGAAGTATGTCTTGGGTATCTTAACGGGTTACTTCTTGGCACTGGATTTGAAAACTTTACAGAGAAACCAGGACAGGACGCTTTCTATAACGATGAAGGCGAACCGAAGTTTCTGTTTACAGAAGGAGACATGTCACGCGTTCCTAGTGAGTTTTCTGGGACTATGGCTAAAGTTGCTCAATTTTTGTTGGGTGTAGCAGGGGAAATTCCTTTTAGTCCAACGTGGTATAAAACGCATGGTATTTTTATCAATAGGAAAGATCCAGATGCGCCGGTGCCATGGATTATTAGGATCAGTGCTGTTGGGATAGAAACTAAGAAGCTACAGCTTTGTGAAGAAGGATATGGATTTGAAGGTGTGGATGCGGATGGCGCTATTCTTACTACCTTGTTAGGTGGTATCCCCATCCCTATTAAAGAAGAGTCTTTATCCAGTGGATGGACAACGTTAGCTTCAGCAGGCGTTGTTAATGATTTCTATATTAGATATCCACTTTTTTATAAATGTGGTTGGGCTTTTAATACAGATGGTACCGCTGCTGATAATACTTGCTGGGCAGGAGAAGATACTTATAATATTAGATTTCATCATTACCGTATAAACATCACCTCTGATCCAGAAACCGGTGATCCTATTGCAGCATCAATGTCTGAGATTAGTAACGGAAGGCCAAAAGCAGAGAGGAGCTATAAAACTCTATGGATACCTGCTGGTAGTGGATTGATGACTGACTTTGATTTAGAAACTCAGGCTGGTGATACAGGGGATATTCCCATCTATGTGTTTTATGATGGTGATGATCTGAGGATATTAAGCTTTATAAATGAAACTGGTGGTGTCGCTACTAGTGTGGAGGACGATGTATTTATTCCTTGGTATAGCGGTGGCAAGGTCGGTACCCAGGGTTTTTTATACGGCACTCCTGGCACCTTTTCTGGGCGTGATGGGACCGAGACAGTAGGGACTGAAGCGGGTCTGTATATGAACACAGAGTCTCAGGGAGTGAATGATTACTTCCTTGGAGTAGAAAAAACTCTAGTAGGGGAAATTGTAAACGAGCCAACACTATATGACCGGAGTAGTGGTGCAGACACGCTGATGCCGCAGCGAATATGGTTAGAAGCTTTTTGGCATAACTATACATCATACGATGCACAGCATGTGAGGTGTGCGGCAATACCTAATGGTGAGCGGGAAGCTGTGTATACATATGCTTATTCATCACTATCTAAAGAGTGGAACTTCTACCAGACAACTACAGGGTGGAATTCCGAATGGGCTACAATGGCGAGTCGGTCAGTGCAGGTAGAGGTCGATCCATGCTCGGGGGCTGGTTTTAAGTCTTTTTCTTGTGATGGCACAACTTATCGAGAGCAAATTAGTTACACCCCTAAGCCACTTGTAGATTCAATATCGGAGAGTGTAAATGTATCGAATCAATTAAAGGAGTGGGATGATACATTTGAGCCGTATACAGTAACTTTCGATTGTGTTGGTGGACCATGGCCGTTCAACAAGACAGGCTGGTGTGGTGATCCTACTGGTGCGGGATTAGCTGGAGTGTACTTTGACCAGGATACAGATACATATACCGAGAAAAACCATACCCACACTTTGATGCTATATCGGGCTGGGCATACTGATCTTGAAATCTTTAGTGAGTCCGAAACTTATACTAGTGATTATGGTGATTCTATAAAAATTCCAGACTATGGTAATAAATGGTTAGTTCTTGCTTATGATACAAAGAGGCTTTGGGCTATTAACGATAGGATTTCGGATTTAAACTTGTACTCACCAGATATGGATGAAGCTGTTATGGAAGGCAGTCATGAAGAGTATCCAAATACTGCTGGGAATATAAATGCATGGGTTGGGATTCCTAAAACCTCAACCCCAATTTAACTTAGGAGAGATGAAATGAGTGGAGTATTAGTAAGCGCATCAACAGCAGAAGTTGCGTGTGGAATAGCTACAGCAGTAACTGTTCTGCAGGTAAAGGCACCGACGAACCAGAGGCTTAAGATCAAAGAGATCAATGTATCTTTTGATGGGGCTCCGGGTGGTACCGATGCACCAGCGGTAGTGCAGATACTTCGACAGACTGGAGCAGGTACTATGACCTCTCTTACGCCGCAGAAGAGGAACGGAGCTCCAGAGACAGCGCAGGCAACAGCGCAACACACCGCGACTGTAGAGCCTGCTGGAACTACTGTTATTATGGCGTTTGAAGCTCATGTTCAATTCGGTTTACGGCACTTGTTCTATCCAGGAACAGAGATTGAAGTACCAGGTGCGGGGTATATTGGTATCCAGGTTACTTCCCCCGCTGCAGTAAACTGTATAGCTGAGATCGTTTGGGAAGAATAATATGTACCAACCAAGCTGCATTTTTCCAGTACCTCCTGTGCCTATACAGCAGGCACAGGCGTTTGGGATTTGGTATCGCCCACAACTGATAGCGTATGAAACTATTGAGGAGACAATTGAATTCGATCCTTCGATAGCGTCTGCTTACGGTAAAACGGTACAAGAAACGCTGTTGTTGAATTCAACTATAGATTCTAATAGCACTCAGAACGCTATAGTTTCTGAGCAATTCGTTTTTAGTACTGCAATCCGTATAGCTTGGGAATTAATAGTTTCAGACACTATTACGTTTGATACTACTGTGGAGCAGTTTCGCGGAGCAGTAATTCTTATACGCGATATTTGCCAGTTTCATGATGTAGCTGTTTCTGCAGCCACTGTACATAGTGTTGTTTCTGAGATTATGGACTTAGTCGCTACGCAGGGCTACAGCTTCGAAGCAGCGGTAGCAGAAGTTATAAATTTGGTAGCTAGTGAAGAGCTTAACCTCAACGCTTATGAGACAGTATCTGAAGATCTTATTCTACAGGATACCGTAACGCCTTATATCGCTGTATTTGGGATAGTAGAAGACGCAATTGCGTTGGATGATACTGCTGAATCTCAGGGCATCTACCAAGCACTGGTTAGTGATACAATGACTTTTGCCATCGCGTTCAGTGATGGTGAAGAAGTTTATAGTGCTTGGGTAATGAATACTGCGAACGCAGGTGTTACTGAGTATCTCAACTATGAATTTAACTCTTTTGCTCGGATCGGAAGTACTTACTTTGCTGCTGGGCCAAACGGTCTGTATAAGCTAGAAGGTACTGATGATGATAGCGTGCCGATTGAGTTTCTCATCCGTACTGGTAAGATGGATGTAGGAAAGGGACATCAGAGTAGGGTAGAACAGATGTATATGGGGGTATCGACCAGCGGAAAAGTGTTGGTTAAGACGATCACTGGCAACGGCATAGAACGGTGGTATGAATCAGATACACCTAACACTGGACTTGATACTCTACGAGCTAAGTTAGGACGCGGAGTGAAAAGCCGGTATTGGCAGTTTGAACTTACGAATTTAGATGGGGAGACTATAGAAGAGTTGGAAGATATCCAATTCTATCCAGTTATTCTTTCCAGGAGGGTACGATAATGGCGGATTGCTCAAGTCCTTGTGAGCTTGTTACTGATGGATGGTCTGTTGCCAGATCATACGCTACAAGTGCTTTTAGTTCAGCGGAAGATTATTTGGCTACGCTTCAAGCTACTATCGATCCGGATCTGATCACTGATATCCCGCAGGTAGATATTGCTACGGTGTTTCCCGATGGTGAAATCGGCGATATCGTTATACCTGATGTCCCTGTACCTGAGAACTTTGAGTTCTCCGCACCTACTGTACCGACCGCACCTACACTGGCTCCTGTAGGGGCGATTTCGCCTCCTGTGATCCCGGAATTTATTTCGCTCTACCCCGATATCACTCTACCGGTAGCACCGACACCTTTGTCTGTGACTCCTCCTGGAGATGCGCCGGATTATACTACACCGTCTATTCCAGGGTCGCCTACGTATGATATCCCCACTACGCCGACATTGCGTGAGTTGGAGCTGCCTGACGCCCCTACTATTACTCTGCCGACTTTCACCGATACAATGCCGACGGAATCACTGGTATCGCCGGAAGCACAGCTTATCTTTAGCGAGTCTCTGTATTCTAGTACGATGTTGACTGAGATCAACGATAAACTGCTGGATGATATCCAGAATGGTACTGCAGGGCTTCCCCAGGCTGTAGAAACGCAGTTGTGGGACCGCGCACGCTCTCGTGAGCATGCTGAGGGAGAGAGGGGACGTAAAGCTGCGGTTGAGGAATTCGCTGCGCGAGGCTTTAGTTTACCCCCTGGAGCACTGGCTTCCAGATTACAGGAAGCTGAACAGGAAGTAATCAATAAGGATGTGACCCTTTCCAGAGAGGTGTACATCAATCAAGCTGAGAGAGCTCTACAGCAGCTCCAGTTCGCTCTTACAACTGCGCTTCAGAGCGAAACTCAGCTGATGAACTACTCTAATTCCATAGCCCAACGGGCGTTGGAAGTGCAAACTACGATTCTGAACGCTTCTATTCAGATTTTTAATGGTAAGATTCAGCTTTATAATGCTCAAGTCTCAGCTTATCAGGCTGCTGCTGGCGTCTTTAAGACTCGGATAGAGGGTGAGCTGGCGAAGCTCCAGATATTCGAATCAGAACTGGCTGCTCAGAAACTGATTGGAGAGATGAATCTACAGGAGCTGGAAGCATATAAGAGCGCTCTGACAGCTGTGCAGACCATTGTGGAGGTCTATAAGACTGAGATGCAGGCGTCGGCTATTGAAGCAGATGTTCAGAAACTGGCTCTGGAAGCGTACCGCAGTGGGGTAGATGCGTATAAGGCCAGGGTTGAAGCCAAGGCTACTGAGTTCCAGGGATATCAAGCTCAGGTTGAAGGAGAGCTGGCTAAGATCCGCTTATATGAAGGAGATGTAAATGCTTATAATGGGCGTATTAATGGGTATCGTGCTTATGTGGATGCTTTGGTGGCTGTAAATCGTAGTGATATTGAGGTCAATGAAGCTACACTTAGAATGTACCTCGGTAAACTCCAGGCGTTTAGTACACAGACCCAAGCCGAGGTTTCCAGGATTCAAGCTGAATCAACTTCGTTCGATGCTCAAATTAAAGGGTTCTCTGCTGAATTAGGGGCTCAACAAGCACAGATAGAAGCAGAGGCCACTGAACAGAATATTAAGGTCCAGGTAGCTTCTACCCAAGCTAACCTGGAAATGAAGGCAGCTGAAGTGAACATTCAGCGTTCAATTAATGCATTACAACTGGTTATGGAAGCTCTGAAATCTGGAGCTACAGTATCATCTGGTCTAGCACAGGCGGCACTGAGTGCTGTAAGTCTCAGCGGTGCTATTTCTGGGTCTAGTTCGACGGATCATAGTACGAACATAAACCATAACTACGATTATTAAGAGGAGTCTGGCATGGCTGGTATGAGAGAGAAAAAGCGTAAACTAAAGCCTAGTAGTTTTGAAGTGCGGCGAGGAGTGCCTTTAGAACGAGGTAAACCATCTGCATTTGCTAAAACAGCAGAGCTAACTCCAGATCAAATTGTAAAACAGATAGCTGAGAAGCGTACTAATTCTGTAGCACAGGCGAAAACTAAGGCAGAAACTAAGGCAGAAACTAAGACAGAGTCTAATGTTGGAGCTCCCAGCCAGCCCGAAGATACTCCAGTTAGAGCTGTAGATAAAAATGTTGTGAGTCTTCGTGAGAAAGGAGGCGGTATTTATCACGGCAGACAGAATATTGAAGACGCCGAAGGTAGACCACAAGCCTCTGTACCATATTTTACTAACCGCGCTACAGGGCAAGCTTTAGACCAAGGTAGAGGTATACGTGATGGTGTTGGTAGTGTGCCATCACCTGTACAGTCAAGACGTGATCCAGAAGAACAACTTGCAGCACTGCGGCGAATTAGGGGTACTACTGGTCCTAAGACTGACCACCAAGCTTATGCTCCTTGGCAAACTGCGAAACAGGCACCTTCGCGGTGGCGGCAGGAGCTGGAAGCACGTAACCAACGTGTACACAATAACGCAATTCAGCCTGTAGCTGGCGCACGTGGGATAACTAAGGCTCAGCGTTCAGCTATTACTGCGGCGGATAGGACTGAAGCTGGCCGTGAGAAAACTGCGCTCGAACATGGACGTGGTATACGTGGACAGGATATGAGAATGGAGCAAGCTCGGATGACGCAGCAGACCGCTCGCGAAAAAACTGCTGCAGAAGCGAATGCTGCAGGGCAGATGGATGTTGGAGATCGGATTAAGTTGGCTCAACTTGGGGAAAGTGTAAAAGAAAGACAGTTTAGAGAAGGTAGAGCGATAGAAGATGATAAGCGAGCAGCTTTCCAAGCACATTCTGAAGATATCGCGAATATGCAGATGGATAAAGACGGGAACCCAGATACGCGTTTTGGGGAACGAATGTCTAATGCGTGGAGCCCTGCACTAACGTCTAAGAATTCAGATGATGCTGCGGCTGCAAAACACGCGATAGGTATTTTTGGCTCCTTATCAAAATCTTTCCAGGATGCTCCTTGGTATACCGCTCTTGGGTTTGGGGAAAATGCTCCGCTCGGGAAAGGTTCTATGCAGCAGATGGTAGGGGCTGTTGATAAGATATCGCAAGCTTTGTTGAAAGCTGAAGGTAAAGCCCCAGTAACCTTTGATTTACAGGGAGAATCTGTAAGCACTGATGATTTTAAACCAGAAGATATCGAAGCTATTAAAGCTTTACAAAGTAGTGGTAACCTAGATCGACTTAAAAACGTAAGTAAGAAGAAAAGGCGATAATCGTGGGTATTCGTGATTTCAAGCATCAGCTTGAGGATGAGTATGCGGCTTCACAAAAAGCTTACGAAGAAGCTGAAGATACTCGCTATGACCCTTATGCTCTAACTGAACCAGTACAGCAGTTTGGTGAGGGCCCAATAAGAAGCGCTGATACTGAGTCTTCTTTTAAACGTGGGTTACGTTCTGGTTTAGAAGGTACTGCTGGAGCCTATCATGGAGTGAAGAGTGCCGCTCAAGCACTTGTTGGTGCTGATGATGCTGCTATCGAATCTGCAGAACGAGCGCAGAAGTATTTTGAAGCAGCTTCTTTTGTAGCTCCTGAGATCAATACTCTTGAAGATATTGAAAGTCTTGAAGATGCTGGATCTTTCGTTGCTGCCAAGATGGGCGAAGCCCTTCCTTCCCTCGCTACGATTATCGCCGGTGGTGGTGTTGGTGGAGTAGTTGCTAAGACTGCTGCGCACTCCATTAGTAAGAAACTCATCGCTACTACTGCAAAGAAGCAAGCGAAGCGTATGACCAAGGACATGGCGCTATCTGCTGCGCAACGTGGCGCTCTTCCTGTAGCTGGCCGTGAAGCCACTCGTCGTTTAGCTGGGACTGCCGCTCAAGAGATAAGTCGTAAAGGTATTCGTCGTACTGCTTTCAAAACAGCTATCGGCACTGGTATGGGGCTGGAAGCAGGTGGCATCATGCCTGCTCTTGTTACTGACCCTGCCACACGCGCTGGTTGGGAAGCTATCCAACGTGGTGAACGCATAACTGATGCTCGTAACGGTGTGAAGGGATATGCCGTTAAGTGGGTGGACGGAGATACTTTCGACTTTCAGCCAGAAGATGGTTCTGCGCCTTATAGAATCCGCGTTCCTCATATTAACACAGCTGATGTCGGACAGGAGGGGAAAGATGAAGCAGCGCAGTACTTACGGGAACTCACAGAAGGGGAAATCCTTGCGACATCCCCGTCAGGTAAAGTTGATCGATTCGGCAGGCAAATCGACGATACGTACTTATCCGATAGCGACGAATCAATCGGTGAGCTTGTTCTTAAATCTGGACGCGGAGTTGTACACCCCCGGTACGAAGGGCAAGAGCATCTGTATAAGCTCGAACGCGAGGGGCGTGGAGCAGAAGGCGCACTTCCAGGGTACACATCGCAATACGCAAAAACACCGCTAACTCGTGAGCAGATCGAGGCACGTGATAAACGTGGAACTATTCCTGAGCCTGCTGAAAGTATTTTTGGTGGGTCACTGTCTTTACGCCAACTAGCATTGGTCAGTCTAGGAGGTGGAGTTGTAGCTGGTGCATTGGAAGCACTGCCTGTTTTACGTGTATTCAATAAGTTTGGCGGTAAGACAGTAGAAGAACTGGCCCTCAAAGAGATTAAGAACGGCGTTGTTAAACGTATGGGCAAAGAAGCGTTGATCCAGTCTGTAACAGAAGGTTCGACTGAAGCGATGCAGGAAGTTATCAGCCGCACTGCTATGAAGGTGGCAGATCAGAATAAGGAGATTCTTGGTGAAGAAGGTGTGTCGGCAATTATGAATGCCTTCGCTGCTGGTGCTATCGCCGGTGGTCCATTCGGTGCATTGGGTGGTATCCCTGCTCCTGCTGGCGTAGATCCAAAACTTACCAAGATAATGGGCGATCTGGACAAAGAGATCGAACGTCAGGCAACTCTGTCTGAAGTTGATATCCAGGAGATGGCTGATGATTTTAGTCCTGAAGCAGCTGAGGCCATGGGGCTGGATATTAGTCAGGAAGTTGGAGAAGGGGTTGTACCTGGTTCTGATGAGGCTTTTGCCCACGGTATGTTTGCTGAAGAAGTGAACCGTATTTTCGAAGATTCCAAGCCAGAATTATCTGGGGAGGCAATACAGATTGCTCGTGGTAAACGCCCAGCTGTTGCTAGAGAGATGATGCAGAACGCAGTGCGTGGGATTCATAGACGTCTTGAGCAGTTTGGAGCTATTGGGCAAGGCGCAGAAGTACGCACACTGTTGGATAAGATCCGTGTTCAAGCTGAAGGCGCATTCGAAACTAAACTCCAACAAGATGAGTTTGTGGCTGACTATGCTCGTGGGTTTTTTGAGAAAGAATCTTCGAAGTTACAACGGGCGTTGGGTAGCATCCCTGATACTATGAACGCTGCTAATGTAGCTTTGAGTGATGCTAAGGCTCGTGAAGATGATATCAGTGCTGTGTTGGAAGGTTCCGGGTTTGATATTACAGCTCTAAGTGCTGAGCAAACTCAGGCGTTAATCCGTGGGCATAAAACTGCGCTGTATCGTAACAGTAAAACATTACAAGGTCGTATCGGTAGAATGAAACGATCTGAATCTCCAGATAAAGCAGAACTCAATAAACTCAGCGCTAATCTGAAATCTATGAACGCACGTCGGGATATGTCTGATAACGATATCCTGATTGAAGCTGCTAGCGCTTACCGTTCACGTAACGCAGGTCAATACAATTCACAAAGCGTAGTTGACCTGGAGAACTATATTAATAAGACGCTACCGAAACGCCAGCAACAGCTGGAGCGCAAGATTGCGAATAACACTCTGGATTGGAATAAATTATTTGATCCAAAAAACCCAGAGAAGTTTCTCGAACACTTCCTTACGTTGGAATTAGATCCTCGTGGGAAGTTGTTCGACTCCAGCCAGCGCGTGGCACTTTCTCCACGTGACCTGTCTACAAAGCTGTTTCAGGATAAAGTGGTGTCGCAGCCACTGCGCCAACCTCGTAAAGCTGCAGATTTAAGTAAGAGTCAAGAAGGCTGGCTCATGGATAATATCGAGAACCCTTACTACGATCCGCCCAAAGGCGTGCCTAAACTCAAAGAGCATGACATCGTTGGTGTGCGCGGCGATGGTAAGCCGGTAATTATCAATGCTATGAGTCTGTCGCAGATGATGTATCAGAAAGAGAAGGGACAGAAACTGCAGGACATCGAAGGTGTAGTGAATTCCCAAGAACGGTTACAGCAGGTAAGTGATCAGCTCATTGCTGGACTCAACTCTCTACGGATGCACCAGGATATACAGGTGGATCTTGATAGTATTCCTGACAATGTGAAGCAGCGCATCGTAGTCTATAAGAGTGGATCTGCGAAACTCACTCTGGCTGATGTCATGACTCCGAGTCAATCGGAAACAGCACCTGGAGTTTATCCTTTCTTCTCAGTATTGGATATCGAAACTGGTGAAGTAATTGAGCGTAGTCTCGATACAACCCAAGTACAGAGTTTGACTGACAACCCACGTTACCAGGTTTTCGATCCGTCAGAGATTGAACAGGAGCCTGGAGCGGAGACTGGTACGCCTGACGCTGTACCACTTGCCCCTATATATCGTGATGAGCGCGGGGATCCTGTACGTGAAATTAAGGAAGAGCGTTTTGAAAAGCGTAAGAATAAAGGTGAGCGTGTAGATGAAGACACAGCTGCGTCGAAGCGGATGAACTCTCGTCATGAGAAGGTAAAAGATCTGCGTGACAAGGTTGACTCTATGAGCAACCAAGCTGCATATGAAGCCTTTTTGAAATTAATGCCTGATGCGAAGCGGCGTATCATGCCACTGAAAAAGCACCAAATTAAAAAAGAGCTGGCACAAGAAGTTCGTAAGCTTCGTCAGGAGATAACTAAGTTAGAGCAGGCTGAAGGAGCTGGGCCGACCATGCGTGGAGCAGAAACAGCTGTGCGTGGGTTTGAGGGACAGAAACCTGTAGGAAAAAGAACACAAGCTAAGCAGAGAGATTCTGGGGCTAAGGTAGAACCTCTTGATGACGCGCTTAAACGTATCACTGAAGCTGGTACAAAAAAAGGCGTACGCAAGCCTCGTGAACCTCTAACGATCAGAGAATTGATTAAAGCTGAAGATACAACTACTCACCAGAAGATGCAGGAGTTTGCTGACCGCATTGTTGAGAAGATGGGGCTGGATGTAAATATCAAGATTCTTACTTTGGAAGAGGCGCTGAAAGTCGCTCCTCATAAGAAGGATCGCATCGAGCGTAACCTGGCTCATGGATTCCATGCAACGAAAGGGAAGACCTCTTACATATTTGTACATCCTCATCCTGACCTAACAGCTGTGGAGCGGTTTGAAATACTCTCGCATGAGATTGGACACGCTGTGTTCGGTCACTTCATGCGTAATGCTGACAACGCTACCAAGCAGGCGATGAACAAGGCTTACCAGACCTGGGTGAAGAAGCACGGACGTACTGACCTACATACAGCTGTGGAAGGTAAGAAACCTTTCTTCTACGCTATGAACCGTATGGAGCGTGGGCATAATATTGATATCCAGGAGATGTCTGAGGAGCAGCAGGAATACCTGGTTGGGTCGGAGACTGGTTACACTGAGTGGTTTGCCGATAACGTCGCTCGCTGGATGGAGATGAATAAGCGCCCACGTTCACTGGTTGATAAGTTCTTCAAGGAAGTAGCTGATGCGATCAAAGCAGCGTTCGCCCAGATGAAGAAAGAAGGGTATATGCCTAATCGTAAAGTGGCTGGATATCTGAACTCTCTGTGGGACAACAAATCCAACACCACCGTTGAGACTGTAGCCAAGATGAAGGAGGTAGCTGAAGAAACCAAGGCTCCTGATAAGGCGACTAAGGTTCTCGACAGAGTGGCTAAACGAGTCAGGGCACATGTTGGCAAAGATGTCGATCCACAAGAGGCGCTGATGGCAGCATCCATGTTGGACAACAACGACTTCCAGGGTAACCAACAGGCAGTTCGTGATGCTCTCTACACGCTACTCAATGCTGAAGAGCGGGGAATACTCAGTCGAGCATTTACTTCATTCCCTGTGATGCGCCAACTTGAACGCGAGCTGGCAGGTACTCCTGGAGCTGTGGACCGAATACGTAATAACCCGGATGAAGCCGTGGCCTACGGCTATGCTCTGTTACGCGAAGGGCGAATCAAACTTGGCCCACAGGCTAACGGTGTGTTTGCCAAGCTGCTGTTCCGTATACGGGAGATCCTGGGGATTGTAACCAAGTATGATCAGGCTGGAGATATACTTAAAGTGCTGCAGGATCAGCAGCTGCGTCTGCGTAAAGAAGCCAACCCAGCCATGACGCTACACCGGCCTAAACAACTCACACAGAATAAACTTCAGTACGCTACGGCTCAGGTGAGGAATGTTCTGGAGACCGTCGGCGACCCAGTACAGAAGATCTTGGGGCAGGGCTACGCTAACCTTGTAGGTATGGGTAACCCACACGTTCGATTAATTGTGCAGCAGTTCCAGCGTGTGTATGGCTACGGTGGCATCAAGGAAACCTGGCACGAAGGTGTACGGCGTATGTCTGGCAAGTTTGAAGAACATATTCAGGAAATCGTCAATCAGTACGGTTCTACTGATTATGCTGAGCAGATTATAGATGGCTTGCAACGAGGTCAGTTGTCGGAAGATCCGGAGATACGCAGAGCACAGCAGGCAATTCAGAAAGTGATGCGGTTAGTACGAGCATACGCCAAACGTAATGGTGTAGAGATAGGTTCGCGTGGACCAGACTACTTTCCACGTAATTACGACATCGATACTATCCAGCAGGATCCTGAAGGGTTCAAACAGCTGATTATTCAGTATGCGCCGGATGATTTCTATCGTATGCGAGTAACGTATGACCCAGCCACTGGTAAACGTACTCAGCAGGAGAATCCTGCTATGCAAGGAGTAGAGATCACTGATGAGATGAAGCAGCGTAAGGCTGACGCCATCTATGCCGCCATTGTACGTAATAATGGTGAGGGCGATCTGGATTTCATGAGTGAACGGATTATGCACCGGCCATATATGGGAGCACAGGAGCTGCGTACACTCAACTTCCTGGATGACCACCGTGATGAGTTAGCACCGTTCTTACAGAAAGACCTGGGTGCTACTTTATATCAGTATGTAAACCAGAGTGTAAAACGAGCTGAGTTCGTTAAGCGTTTTGGTAAAAATGGTGAGAAGATGGAGGAGATGTACCAGAAGGCTAGGAGCCACGGAGCCACTCCAGCGCAGATGGAACAGCTGCAGAAATTTACCGATGCTCAAATGGGTGTATTAGGGGCTGACATCGATCCTAAGCTCCAGAAAGCCATGGGAGCCATGATTGTATACCAGAACATGCGCCTGCTCAGCACGGCTCTGTTCTCCAGCCTCGTAGACCCTCTGGGCATCGCTGTACGCTCTGGCGACATGCGGATAGCGTGGCATGCGTATAAAGCCGGTTGGGAGGAAATTAAAGCTAAGGTCAAGGACGATAAGACTGCTACACGTGAGCTGGCTGAGACTCTGGGTACTATCGAGATGCACACTACCAACGAAGCGCTGCAGTGGCAGTATGGCGGTACGTATCTTACTGGTGGTCTGCAGAGAATGAATGAGTGGTTTTTCAACATAACCATGTTGACTCAGTTCACTCGGTTTACCAGGGTTATGGGTGTAGCCGGAGCCACAGAGTTTCTCAAGTCTCATAGTCAGAACCCGACTGAACACAGTGCGCGGTATCTGGATGAGCTGGGGCTGCGTGAAGGTGACTTGCAGTTTACTGATGATGGCAACGTAAAAGTAATGAGTTACCAGGAATACGCTGATCTGTTGGCTGAGCGTGATGTCCTGACTGAACGCAAGTTTCAGGGAGAGGACATAGGCGACGCTATTACCCAGCTGGACGCCAGGATCGAGCGTGAGGACCGTGTACAGTCAGCCATCAACCGTTGGGTAGACGGAGCCATTCTACGGCCTACAGCAGCAACCAGGCCCACCTGGGCGTCAGATCCTAAGTGGATGTTGGTATTCCACATGAAGGGCTTCATGTATTCCTTCTATGACACCATTATCCGTAGAGGTTATCACGAGGCTGCGCAACAGAATGACTGGCGACCTGCTATGATGATGGGGATGTATATACCTGGCATGATGATGGCTGAGGTGGCACGTGACGCCCTACAGCACATGCTCGGTGATGATCCTCATAAAGAAGGTTGGGAAGTAGAGGATCATGCCTGGTATGCCTTCGAGCGGTCTGGACTGCTCGGTGTAGGTGAGATAGCGGTGAATGCTGACCAGGATATGAAACATGGTAAGTTCCCAATGGAGAGCGTGCTAGGGCCCACGGCTGAGTGGTCAATACAAGGGCTGCGAGCACTGGCTGGCGGTAAAGAAGAAGCTACGAAGAGATGGTTGTCCCATAGTCTGCCATTCCAGAATACATTACGCCCATGGGCGGAGAGAATGGAAGAACTGTACGAGGAGTAATTATGAATATTAGCGAACGAGTTAAAGCGCGACTAGCAGAGAAGACTGATCGGAAGTTGATGCAGGAGCTGGTAGAGGAGTTAGACCGGCTTACTGGATTGGTAAAAGAGGATCCTGTTGTTCAGTATCCTTGGATAAAGATCGCGTTAAAGTATGTTGGGTTGAAAGAGATTCCAGGCCACAGACATAATCCACAAATTCTTCGCTGGTGGGTAGCCATACGTATGTCTGGTATCCGTGATGATGAAACGCCGTGGTGCGCAGCCGGGATGGGTGGAGTGTTAGAGGAAGCGGATATCATTAGTTCACGAAAAGCTAATGCTCGATCATATCTAAAATGGGGAGTTGAGCTGGAAGAACCAGCTGTTGGCTGCATCGTTATATTCTGGAGAGGTAGTAGGAACTCTTGGAAAGGTCACGTAGGAATGGTTGTAGGAAAGGATTCACAAGGTCGCTTATTGGTATGGGGCTGCAACCAGGCTAACGCTGTAAACATCAAAGCGTTTCCACGTTCACGAGTGCTGGGATATCGCTGGCCTAAGTCTTATCCTCTGCCCGTGCAAAAAGCGTTACCGTTAGGGCAGGCTCACTTAACTACTGGGGAAGCGTAATGCCAACGGTGTACTTGTTACATGGATTTAATGTGAGAGATGGAGGAGATGGTACTACTGACCGTCTTCGCCCGTATTTTGAGCGAGCTGGTTATACAGTAAAGGAGTTGGATTATGAGTGGAAGTTTCTGCTGGGCGTGCGTCTGTGTAACGCAGGTATCGCACGAATTATATCTCGCGTCGTGGAGCCAGGTTCTATTGGGGTAGGGCATAGTAACGGATGTGCAATTCTGAATCTCGCTGCTCATTACAACGCACCGTTTTCTCAGATGGTTTATATCAACGCTGCTCTAAACCGTAGAACAGAGCTGGCCCCACAGATCAATCACTGTCATGTATGGCATTCACCGTCTGATAGTACGGTTAAAATAGCTCGTTGGTTACCAAATCATCCTTGGGGAAAGATGGGGAGTTCTGGATATATAGGAGATGATGAACGGTATATCAACTATAACAAGGAAGATAATTATGAGTTTGTTTCCAACGGTCATAGTGATGTGTTTGAGTGGAGAAAGTTAGGTTTCTTTGGGCCTAAGATTGTAAAGGCGTTGGATATTAAATGAAGGAGAGAACAGATATGTTTGTGAAGGCTACAGTTATTGTGGCAGCAATGTCTGCTACAGCTACAGGTCTGTTTTTTGCTGAAGATCGATATAACCAAACGGAACTTAAAGAACAGATCATACAAGTTAGTAGTAACACTCATAACTATTTATTAGATCTTCGTATTGAACAGAAGCAGCAGATGCTTTTGCAGTATGAAGCTGTGAAGGCTGCACGGCCTTTAACTTCTCTGGAGAAGCATATAAAACGTGATGCTGGGAAAAGTCTGAAGCGGCTAAAAGATATTAAAGAGAAACAAAAGGTAAGATAAGGCATAATAGGTTTAACTAATTGTAAATCAAAGTAAGAGGATAATACGATGAGTGGAAAGAAATTGAAACGACCAGCTTTAGGTGGTGGGTTAGCTGAGAAAGCTGCTAGGTCTTTATCTGGACGTGGGCGTAGTATTGATGCAGCTATAGAAGCTGCTTCAGGTACTCCAAAGAAACCGAAAAAGAAAAGAGGGATTAGGCAAACAGGACAGTAAGTATAGATAGGTGACCAAGAATACAGGGAGGGGATGCTCGCCTACCCCTCTGCATCTATTTCAATATGCGGCGTTTATGCTTCATCTGCTATACGCCAGCATCTTCATAATTCACCCACTTAACATATAAATGGCCACATTTAGGACACTCTGTCGGACCTGGTTTGTCTTTGTAAGTATGTCCACATCGCAGGCATTTATATTTAGCGTTAGTCGCCAAAATCACTAAGCCATTCGCCACATGGACATACACGCCCAAACTTTTTGAACGTGTATTCGCTATGATCACACTTCCCGTTTTCAAATGCAGCAAGACGTATCCGTACAAAATCACTTTCTGGCTCTTCTTTTCTCCGTTCGCGTAACCTTTCAATATCGTCGGGTCTTGGTGTATCCATCACTGCTTACCTCTCGACCAGATTATTGATTGTATGTGACCGCACATCCCGGCAAATTCAGCTTCCATGTTAGATATAGATAGCACCAAAGCATCTGCCACTCGCTTGCTATCTTCGGGTTGAAGTAATGAGGAACTAGCCAGTGAAGCAGGCTCTTTTTCAGTAGAACGCTTAAACGCTTCCAGCGAATCTTTAACTTTCTTCGGGTTTTGTAAAATTACCATCTCTGCTTACCTCTCCTCCCATTTTGTTATCTTCATCTTCGAAATCTCGTTCTCTGCTGTAGAATTGGTTTCCATTTTGGTTTCCATTTATGACGGATCCTTGGGGTTCTAAACCATTTTTTCAAGCGTTCGCGAGAATAGATATCCATCTTTAGTTTGCGTCTACGTCCGATGTATCTACAAGCATGGCGGATATTACCAAAGGTAAGACAGGTAGCTTGCTGACAACCATAGTCAAATGATCCGTAGGTGAATTTAGCCATCAACTAGCTCATAGTTATCGAGAAAGAATTGCTTGGCTATATACCAACGGTCTTGTGGATTTTGGGGGTTGTGAGCGACCATTCCTCCTTCTTCTAGCGTATCTTCAGGTGATACGCTGATACCAGCCATATCTTCCCCTGGGATGTAAGGCCGCATTGGTTGTATGCTTTTTTTCCGATAGTTTTTAGTATCCATCTTTGCTCCTCTTTTGTTTTTGGTCTTTGGGTTTAGGTTTAGGAGGGAGCTTAGCAGCTCCACAATGAGAACATCTTCCTAAACAACCACAATTCATCTTTCCGCAACTGGTGCATTTATACATCATTTACCTCGTTCATTTCTCGTAATCTCTTGGAAAAGTATTTTCAGTTTCTGTATTTCTACTAATATATACTTTATCAAGTTCAACCTGAACTGTTGCGGCTAATACTTTAGCTTTAGTATGAAGTTCTTCGCTCCAATAAATTCCCATCCCTATTGTTGATAATAGCTCAGCTACTTCATCAGTATAGTCTGATTCATCTACACCTTTTATATCAACAATCGCTAACATTATTTTCTTCTCCTTTTAGATTTAGATTTAGGATGGAAATATTCTATTACTTCAAAGAGAGCAATGAACTGTTTAACAAGACCGATTAGTATTTTTATGTTCATTTAGAAACACCTTGCTCCCAATCCCCAAAAGTTTGAGTAGCGATTTGGTAGATATCTTCATCTTGAAGATCGTCCAGATCTATATGGCGTTGTTCTTTAGCCCACTCTAAAAGAGCTTCTGGATCCCAGTTATCCATTTCATTAACAATTTTAATTTTTAGCTCTTCGATATTCATTTACACCTCTACTCAGTAGTGCTGGATGAGTGAAATCTGTCTAGGTAACTTTTTCCCTCCTTAGAGCCCGTGACGTGGGTCAGACGGTCAGATCACTGGGTATGACTAATTACGGAGGACCATCAGCTCTGACAGCAGGCTTTTTACTCCCTCGGCCCAATAGACCTGCTCAAGACCGTCCGGGCTAATGACCCCCCGGCTAGGTTATAAATCATCTGGGGCATAAGAAAGCCCTACTAAAACTTCCCCAATGTTTTCTTTATTAATAAGAGTAGATCCTGTTCCTGATATATTATACTTTGGTTTAAATAAACCTATAAGGAAGCTTTCCTGTTCGTTTAAGTGTTTAGCTTCACAAGGATAAAACCGAACAGTATCAAAAGTTTTATCTGTATGGTTTTGAATTCGAGCAAATATGTTAATACTTTGCCCTATATAAACAAGATTTCCCTTACTAAACAAACAATATACTCCACAAAGAACAAAGCTTTCACTTGTTATAGATTTCATCTTTTTAGCGTTTGAAAAACACTTTAAAAAATAATCAGTGATTTGACGATTGAAAGTTTCTGCTATTTCATTTTTTAATAGTTTGTTCTCTATTTTAAGTTCTTCTATTTTAGTAAGAAGCTTAATGATAGCTTTTCTTTCAACTGAAAGGGGGGGCTCTGGGGTCACTCCTCTACCTCATAAGTATCATAAATTTCACAAGCATCATACCATGCCAGGTCACCTTCAAAATCAAGGCCCTCTATTCGATTTTGCAGTGCTTGACGTAGTGCCTCTACAGAAATATCTTCAATTTCTTCATGTTCAGTCTGTATACTGAAGGTAAGAGTGATAGCGTGGTTTAACATTACGCTACCTGCGCTAGTTCAACACCACATACACCATCCATCATTCCATGTAGGGCTTGGGTGGCACGTGGTAGAGTAGCAAGTCGCCCCTTCTGAGTTTCAGTAACAGCGTTGAATAGTCTCCAGGCTGTTTCGCCAGCTTCAACGAATTCAGGATGGCGTGGGGCGTCCCACTCGTTGACGACTTTCTCTACCTGAGTGGTAGTGATGATACGACTGCGCAGCATTTCCAGAATCAGATGGTCAGCCTGTACGTGTGACAGTTCACACTGCTTGTAGGCATTGATACGATGATCTTGTTGATGGCGCATAGTACCGAGCCTGCCTACAGCTGCATGTACCAGCCCTGGCAGATCACGATTAATAAAGCGGGTGTGTTTACGGCCAATCTTGATTTCTCCAGAGAAGGCCAGGTTGTCACAAACAAAGACGCCAGAGCCACAAACCAGCCCTGCGGAAAATGATTTGTTATGGGAGTTACGTAGGCCGATGACCATGGAATAGTCTTCTGGAGTGGCCTGATCCAAGCCATAAGGAGCGACCTGTACCATTCCGAAATACTGCATGCCCTTACGAGCTAGGGCATGAGCTTCAGTAACTATCCGGTAGCCACAAGCATTCAGCGTATGCATGGTCTCATCAACCAGAACATCGTGGGGGATAGGTGTCCAACCAGATTTCTGATCAGCTGGTGGGGTCTCCACCAGAGCGAGTTGTTCACGTTCTACGTGATTACCTCCAGCGTGAACCATCAAGTTTAATACTTGTGTCATGTTTCCTCCTTTATTCAACTGCGTCTGTTGAAATGGTTGTGACCTTTAGTTGTAGATGTTCGTACATATCTACTATAGCCTGTGCTTGGGCTTGCGTACCAAAGCGCCTTGCTTCGGTTTTTTCATCATCCCAAATACCATCCTCTGTATAGTACAGTTCGCCATACTCAGTAGTATGGATGATATAAGATAAGATGGGTAGATCAACTACTGGTGTTTCCCAGGCATCGTTCTTTCCATGAATGAGAGCTGTATTGAGTTCTGATATAACCTGATACTGACAACAACGCCCTTTAGAGTTGTTGTAATCAGTAGGAATACTGACTACATCACGAGGGTTGATTTTAAGAGCTACCAGCTTCGCACCGCTGTAGTTTTTCAAATAATGTAGACTGGCAAAATGTAATCCCGCTGCACAGGTTTTCTTCTGATCAGCGCAAACATTATGGCGTTCCATTTTCACAAGTGCACCAGGATGATTGCTAATCTTCTTACTGTATACATCCATGAAGTCAGCAGTTACCCGTTTGTAAGCCATGAAGTGCCCATCGGAAGTAATAGGTAGGGCGTTCTTCTCCAGGAAGGTGTACAACTCTGAACGTGCTTGATCTGATGGATTCTCCATCAAGTTATACATGAAGTTGATCATGGGCTTGATGTTAAACCCCTCTCGCTGCATTCGCAGAATTCGTTTAGTAAGAGAGTTTTCGATGATCTGTCCGTTGTATAACAGGGCTCCCTTTTGTACGGTGATCTGTTTCTGTCCATGAGTGTACTGTTCCAGCACTGTAGTCAGATCGATCATATGAGCTGCTTTTTCCCAGTCTTCGCTTTTAATAGCTTCACGAATTTTCTCCCACTCTTGGTGTTCAGAGGTAGTAGCCAACACTTTCCCTTTATGGAAAAGAGTAAGAGAATTATCAGTAAGAATGTAATATGTTTCGGTCATCTGTGACGCTCCGTTAATTCGAAATAGTGAGAGAGTACTTTAAAATCTGGAATAGTTTGCATATCAAACAACATACGATATTTAGTTTTTACTCGTTCCATCAGCTTGGTGACTTCTGCTTGTTTAGGTTTATAATCGTCCAACAATTCAGCAAAATTTGCCTCTACCCTCCGGTAGAACCCCAAATGTTTCTGTGAATCACCAAGAAGTTTCGTGTAGAGAGTTGTAAGAGGAGCTTTTGGATATTTTTTACAGAAAGCAGGCATCCAGGAGAGTTGCAATATCATGGCAAACTCATCATGCTTATAGTCCCACTCAACGAACGCTTTCAGCTTGGGAACATCTATTGTCTCTAACTTGACTCGTATTTCTGCTGTTATCACTTCAGCCATAGTGGGGATACCAATATACTTTTCAACATGCTTACAAGAACGTGGAATAGCAATGAGTCGTCTTTCTGGTGTATCCCCCAGAAAAGAACGTTTCATATTTATTAGAGTTCTGTAATCATAAAGCTCTTTTGATTTAGCACAGCTAAATATGAACTCATTATTACGGATGCCTATCCAGTAATCCATTTCCGCATGGAGATCAGTTTGTAAACAAAAGTCCTGTTCATTCCAATTACTCGGTGAACCATACTGGTCAGGAGAATCTTTATAACGAAGTCTGGCGTATTTTTTTGGTGGAGCTTTCTCTCTTTTAGTTTTTCTTATTTCTTGAAAAGGAGCTTCGAGTTCACTCAATCGGATTATTTTATCTGCACCAAATATATCCATTATAGGGTAGAGATCTAATATATCCTGCCCACGAAGTATGACCAGATTATCGATGCCGTGGAACACTGATTTGTTTTTGGCGAGCCATTTATTTGGATGATTAACATCAATCCATAAAAATGCCGGAGTTACGTAACCAGTATAATTAGGCTGAAAGGTGTATACAGTTTCCCAACCTTTTAGTTGTGGGCGTTTGTTCCTCCAGGTTTTTTGGGGAACAGTTACTACTCCTTTAGGAAGATCGATATTAAAATCTTGTTTTGAAAAAATCTTATGGGCAACGCCGAATTTAAGTGTAGCTTGTACTTGGCGGCACATCATCTCACCAATAGTTTCAGCTTCTTGAATCCATGTCCGTGTGTATTCAGTCAAAATTACTGTAGCTTTTGCGAAGAGTTCATCCAGTGCAGCCAGTGTGTTTTTATCATAAGATAGCCCTTCTCGTGAAGCATGAATATCAATTTTCCCAATTTCTCCAAAGAGATCGAAGCTGGAACAGTTAAGTAGAGCTTCGTATTTTTCTTTGAGTTCTTTAGATAAGACATCAGGATTGAGTTTATATCCAATGGGCCCAAGGATTACACGATGGTTTTTCTGACGGTAGTAATGATCACGGGATTGCCCGTCTTGGCGTATACCAAGACAGCTATGCTGGTATATGTATTCAACATCTTTGACCTTTCTCCCTCCATTATTAATTAATGGCTTAATGGGGAAATAACGTAAGGCTGGCTCCAATTGATTTTGGAAAGTTACAAAGTCATTGGGCTTGATAGAAATAACAATTTCGACTCCATTACAGGAGTCAGTCTTCTTTGAACTGATCAACGTAATCTGAGGAGTCCCAGTCTCTCCGATGAAGGCATTGTAAGTATTTTTCTGGCCCTCGTGGGTACTGATCACGGTAAACGAGTCAGTATAAGCGAATGGGGTTTTTGAACCCAGACCAAGACCACCAACGAGCTCATTAGTATGGGTCTTGTTGGAATCGAAATAAGTGGTGTACAGATTCATGATCTGATCGTGGCTGAGGCCAACGCCAAAATCGCGAACCCGTAAATCAGAACGCAGATCGGTGGGTAAATCTATTTCAAACGGGACGTCTGCTTTTCCCGCCATAGTATGAGAATCGTAAGCATTTTGACTTAGCTCTCTGACAATGGCCAGAGGCTTGTTCTCATACAGGTTGCTGGATAAAATTTGGAAAGCTTTGCTACTAGCTCTGATTGAGAAATCAGAAGTAGGATTAGGGAGATGAGTTTCAACGAGCCTTTCCGCTGTATTCAGTTTCATAAAGGTTCCTTCATTCGTCTTTTATTTTAAATTCATAAACTTCATGGGGCATGGGAGTGCAAATAAACCATTTACTCTTTCGTACTAAAGCTGAAGCCACATTAACGGCTTCGTCTTCACCAAGGGCGTGGATGGTCTCGGTTTCACTTTTTTCTGTAAACGACATGTTTTATATCCTTATCCCAACAAGCTCGACAAGCTCCACAAGCGCCGTTACTTATATTCATATCAGCTGGGCAATAAAAGATAAGCTGATCATTTAGAATGTAGTAGCTATACCATTCTTTTTTCTTACAACGCATAACTGACGCAGAGTATTTAAATTCTGTAGAAAGCATGTTGTCATCAATATAGGTATTAGTAACCCGAATAGTCAAGTTATCCGGGACAAAGCACTCTTCAGTTACTTCTTTTACCAGTTTTCGTTCTTGGGTAGGTAACCAGAATTTAATGTCAGGTATCAATCTGGCAATCTGGATGATCTGTTCCAAGTGTTTGGCATTTTGAAGATCACCTGAGTCGAACCAGCGGAAGAACATATTACCTTCAATACTGATTAGCGCCACCATGGCGTTGACCCATTCAGGACGTTCTAGGCCAGCCAGACGTTCTGCCTGACGCCTACGAGAGTGCGGCCAAGCGATGGGTCCACGTTTGGCGTAGCACTGTGAGCAAACAGTACCGGGGATCTTAGCCAGTTCCTGGCCGGTCTTACAGTGTTCGTTGGATATGCCCCAGGATTTGCACGGCATCTTACTGGTATTTACCAGTTGGCCTGCTACTTTTTCAGCAGCCATTAGTGATGTAATACGAATCCTGTTATCCATGCAGCGACCTCTTTTTTTGTTTTTAGTTCTTGGAATGCTTCCTCTCTACATATCAATGTGTTCCAACCTTTATTGATAAGAATCAATCCTCCTTCCCGTGATCCGATAATCACAGCAGCGTTGCCACCATTATCGTAGCGACGATCCAGCCACAGCTGTTGTAATGGAGTTAGATGGGGCTTAGTTGTTGGCTTCAGAAGATCCAGTACACGTGGAAATTTCGTCACATACTTGTACTCAATCCACAAATCAGATTTGGGGCCATCGTAATAATTATCCGGTGTACCCCCACGGTAGGGATTGGCCATACCCTCCCGGTGTACATCCGTTGGTAAGAATGGATGAATACCGGCTTTATATGTAGTTTCCGGCTTAGCCACGATGGATTCGCCTGTAATACTCCTGGGCTTTCAGTACCTGAAACTTGGCATCATCCAGAGCATTGTGTTCGGTGCCTCTGGCAATCTTGAGTCTAGGATTACCAGCAATAAAGGCGAGAGTGCGCAGGTCCATATCATTCCAGAACTTGAATGGGAATGGGGTTTCGAAATCTCCATATAGAGATTTGAGTAAGACGTTATCAAAGGAAGAGCCATTTCCCCACAAACACTTGGTGTCTAAACAAAAGCTGTTGAAATGGCGTAACGCTTTGACAACATCAACTGTCTTTTCTTTGAATACTCCTTGGGCGATTTTGTTCTGCTCCATCCACCATTTGATAGTGTCGATGCTCATGGTACGTCCCAGCTCAATCTGAGAAGGTAGCTCCAGCGTACGGTAGTAACTACGCCCTGTTGCTTCCAGGGTATCGTAACTATCTTCATCTTCAAGATTGAATTTAACTGCTCCGAGACTGAGGATGACAGCTGTTGGTTGGATATCGAGGGTTTCAAGATCCCCCATTACGTGATTATACATAGTGCAGATCTCCATGGTAGGTGTTGTTATTAGGAAGGGTACAGACTGACCTATACTCTTTCTAATGCCCACTATTTTATGCGTCCCGGTGGGCGCGGAACTTCGTGGTTTTTTACGCAGCCCTTGTTTTGGTACGTAGGTTCTCCAGACGCTTGTTTTTGCCAGCGATCTGTTTTTCTGTCCTGGCTACTTCGCGTTCACATGCCTTGAATGCCTTTGTCTCTGCACTGAGAACTTTCTTCTGTGCAGCACGAGCAGTCTTGAACTCACGTAGTTGGCCTCGAAGATCCTTTAACTCTTCACGAAGAGTTTTCTTTGGATCAGGCTTGTCAGCATTGATGTCAGTTACCGAGCTTGATTTTCTTGTCATTTCATAAACCTCTTAGTTAGTTTTTCTCTGAATTGTTGTTCCCGCATGTGTACCAAACGACGAATGAGTCGTTTGAGCACTGCTTCACGCCGCATGGCACGGGATTCCAGTGTAAGCGCTGCCATCAGTTCCTGTACTGATAGAGTGTTTACTACGCTCTGGAGATCTTTGTAAGATCCCAGAGCGTAGCGTACCTGGTCTTCCCGGATCATACCTTACCGGCGCTTAGCAGTAGTCTTCTTACGAGCTACTACTTTCTTCTTCGCACGTCTGGGGGCTTTCTTGGTAGATTGCTCTCCGTACGAGGAATAGTCTGGTTCAGCTTCCAACATGGCTTGTGCATCCACTCTACGAGCGAAGTCACTACCCAGGTTAGTGTTTGGCTCAGGATTGCCAAAAGCTACGGTGAAGCCAGCACCAGATGGTACGATGCTGATTTCAGTTACAACACCGATGGGGGGTTTGTTAAACCGTTTGCTGATACCGGCGACATACTGATCGAAGTTCTTCAGGCCGGTAGGTGAAACACGCAGTACCATAATCTCTGCGTCATCTTCAGCGTCAGGTGGTAACAGAGCCAACAGCCTGGAGTTCTTACACGCCTTGCCGTTGCCATCAGAACCAAACTCGTTCATGGCACACTCAGAGCACTTATCAGCTTGTGGTTCCGGACTGTTGTTGCTGGGCACCATGGCGTTAACAACACGGCTGATACCAAAACAGATAGGCGGCTGGATGTTGTTAGGGTTGTATTTACCTTCATACAGATGATTCTGACTGATGTAGTCCAGAATGACTGCCTTCATCGGAGCTGGAGCTTGACCCAGACCTGGGATTTCGAAATACTCTCCGGTGGCCTGATCAACCTTGATTATGTTACCACCGATATTACCGATAGTTTCATTAACCTGTGCCGCCTCTTCAGCGAGTTGCTGCTCGATGTTGGCAATGCTGGTGTTAGTCTTGCGTTTTGCTACTGCTTTCTTACGTGCTGCCATGTGGTAATCTCCTTACTAGATCTAGTTGGTAGTTAAATTACAAATCACGAAGCCCTATAGTTCGTTTTGTGAATGGATCAGTTCCTGGAGGAGCCTTATGCCCACGAGCATGTTCTACATACTCTCGAACCGCAGGATTAGATACTCGACGTTCCAGCATGAACAACCGGTTGGTTTTACGTAACCAGGCGTGGAAACGATCCCAGTCGCTGACGTTATAAACAATCGCTTCATTGATCGTAGCAGTGACCTTCTTGGATCCGCCCTTAGTTGTATCTTGAGCATCCAGAGCTGCAATTAGCCGCTCTTCCAGGTCTGCATATTCTTTTTTGAGTGCTTTATCTTCTTTGGCTATCTCACGTCGAGCAGATCGTACGCGGGACATCTCATCAGAAAGTGCACCGATTGTTTTTTCAGCCATAGTATTACCTCGTGATGTATTGCATATTAGTTAATGATATAGAGTATGTCAAGTTAGAATTTATAACGTTTATTAATCTCAGCACGAGCCTGTTTTCTAAGAAAACGAGACTCTAAACTGGTCGTCAATATGCCGAATGAAAAGATCTTTACCAGGGCGTCAACCAAACGGATCCACCCTAGAATCCAGGCACGTAAGTAACCTTGTTTGATATACATAAACTCCTCATGATTTACTATAGAATTGCTCGTACTGGCCTTCAGCATTGAGCGGTATATCTGAACACCAGTCAGGTGCGATTCGCATAGCTTCCAGACCATATTCGAAAGCTCGCTTCGCCTGTCTGGTAGGAGCTAGGTAAACAACTTCATCGTGAGACATCATCACTACTCGATATTTCTCAGCGATCCTGAGCATCTGTTCAGCTACGACGCTCCTCGCCAGGGACTGTACGAAGTTTTCTGTAAACAGCCCACCATAGATGTGAGACCGGAACTGCCCGTTAAAGTAGCTGAAGTTGTTATATCCGCCACTGTAAGGATTCTCCCGGCCTTCCAGCTCGGGATACCATAGTGTGAGTCCGTTGGGCATATCTACGCCTGCTGAGTGGAATACAGCCAGCCCATCACGCCATTCATACTCATGTCCCAGGAGCATGCCGCTTAGTCGTTGATCCATGAATTTCCAGAAGCTGACAATCTTATTGTTAGCTTGCCGGTAAGCAGTAACAGCCTGGTTTGATTCCTGCATGGAGATTAGAACTGATGGCCCCATTAACCCAGCTTCTAATGTATACTGGAATTTAGGGGCTCCCATGTTATAACCAAGGCCCAGAACAGCGACTTTACCTACGAAGCGCTCTTTGGGGTGCTTCTTCTTATGGACTTCATAGCCATAGATCTTATCCCCCATGTGACAATATGGGTCGCGTCCCTCTCCACGGTCACTTTTACGGAAGATATCGAGTAAATCCTGTTGTTCTGCGACCCAGGCTGTCATACGGGCTTCGATTTGAGAAGAATCAACGATTATCATCTTCTGCCCTTTTGGGGCTCGTAGCGCTTTCCTCAGCCTGCCGGAGCGAGGATTCTTCAGATCTCCAATTCGAGGGAAGTTCTGAGGGTTCAGTTTGTCTCCACCTGACCAACGAAAAGTATGGGCTCGGCAGTAGTTCAACATGATTGGTAAGGCAGGGTCAGCGTGGCTCAAAAGTCGTCTTGCCCTGGTTTCAGCGATATTGGACTTTACGTTCTGTCGGGCTTCGCATATCTCACGCACAACCTGGTCTGGATGAGCCAGCCAAGCTTGGAATTCCAGATCAGCTTTGGCAAAGGCAGGCTTCACATTACCCTTCTTTGTGGTTTTCATTGGCGGTTCATAACCAAGGTCACGGAAGGCAGTTGCCAGTTTATCGTCAGAACGCAGAATGATACGAGTTTCTTTTATATCTGCAGCGCCCAGATCCACTTTCACTCGGCGCATTAGTCTACCGTTTTTACTTAATACACTGCGCAATTCGGCTTGAACCATAGGTTTATCTACCTGGATTAACGGTTCTGTAAATGCTCTGATGGTCAGATCAATTAGATGCAGCTCATCTTCCGGGTATTCAGGTAACATTTCCTGAAAGATTTCCCAAGTAAGATCCACGTCCTGATTACAGTATGCTCCAAGTTCAGCCAAGAGATTAGGAGGAAGATCCAAAATACCTTTGGTTTTGGATAATACATCTGGCAGCTTGTTACCTTTATCAAAATACGCAGCTACTGAATCCAGGTCGTTGCCAATACTATGATCGAGTGCTGCTCTGGCCATACTCAAAGTATCGAAGTAATACATAGGAGTGACCCCATAGTGATGAGTCAGGATCAATCCATCAAAGGCTGTATTATGGCAGAGCAGTGCAGTCTTAGACCAGTCAATCGAATTTAATTTCTTCTCGATCCGGGCCTTCGTATACCACTTCGACCGCTTCTCCCTCGATGACCGTATCCCTACGCCATGGGGCTTGAAACGTTTGTCTTTTATGTACTCGCTGGTTGAAATCTCCTGCTTGCGCAGGCTGTACTCTTTGTCGAAATATGTTTCCCAGTCGAGAGTTATGATGCGTTTTGGTATTGGTACCATATCTTCGCCTTTTAGTTTTATCAATCTCTTGGCGTACGTTACCGTAGAGAATAACTGCTCTTATAGCAACTGTAAGTAATATGGAGGTTGTGTATAAAATTCTCACCCATGGCATGGGCCTCCCTCCTTTTTATAGTTTGTTATTATCTTTGTATACTGCTGTTGAACTTTTATGCCATTGTAAGCAGTATTGGCATCTATACCCACAACGTCCATAATGAGTGTTGTTATGTACAGTTACAAAACTAATTCTCCAACTATGGAACCCTAAAAAACATTTCCATTTTTGTATCCATTTCATTGTTTACCTCTGTAGCGTTTATGATCCGGTCCTGGAGATACAGTATATTGTCGGGATGGATGTTCTTCTTTTAGTTCATCCCGATGGTCTCTAGCATCTTGTTTACTTTGAAAGAAAGTCCCTTTTACCGGCTCTCCATTACAACGTATCATGAATAACTTGTGTGGCCTGTTATAAAGACTCATGGATTCTCCCGTTCTTTTTGTTTTTGTTCTTCTTGTAAATTCATTTCAGCACATGTGAACAACATATTATATCCATCTGTGTATAAAATAAGAGTTGGAGGCTCAATCGCACATACTCCTACACCACAGTTATGTATACACTGATTAAAATCACAGTGAATACTCATGGATTCTTCCGTATCTGCGCACGTGGATTCAGATTCATACTTACCTCTTCAATATATTGAGTAGATTATTCATCCGTTTCATCTTGTCGTTCATGACTCCATACACATGGTGCTCGATGGTGTCACGAGCTGTGATCATGATGTTTTCAGTTCGCTTGGTTTGACCAGCGCGATAGATTCTGCCCAGCCCCTGGCGCATCACGTCTGGTTCGTATGTTGGTGATGCCCAGATGGTTGTGGTTGCTCGTGTGAGAGTAAGCCCATGGGCAGCACTTTTCGGATGCAGGAACAATACTTGGTAAAATCCTGCCTGAAACGCACGAACGATTTCTGTTCTTCGTTTGTCAGAAACAACCTTACCATCGATAACTTCATAAGTAACTCCCAGCTTCTTAGCCAGTTTAACCAGCTCCGCTTTTTGGTGAGCCCAGTTGAAGAACACTAAACTGTGTTGGCGTTCTTGAACCAGTTCCATTATTAATTCATATCGTTCGTTGGCAATCTCAGCGTAGCCATCATCAGAATAGACAGCCCCGGACGCCAGCTGTAATAGCTTGCCTGATAATACAGCAGCGTTGATTGCAACAACTGATTCTTTTTCCAGTTGCAAGATAGAGAAAGCTTCCAGTTCTGCATATTTTTTACGATGGGCTTTACTCAATTGGAAATATTTGGGATAAGAATGATTCTTAGGAATGTCTGTACAATTCTCAAAGATGTGTCGGATAGTTATATCCTTCACAATTCCACCTACAGTTTCTTCGATACCCTTTTTATCTACCCATTTTATCATCTCTCTACTAGGACCAACTTGTTCTGCTTCACAGGATGCTTGTCGGAATTGGTAGAAAGAACGTCCGAGTCGTGCCCCACGGTCTAATAGAAAGTATTGGTGCCATAGATCAGTTACAGTGCGTGAGTTAGGTGTACCAGTAAGGCAACGCCGATAAGAGAAGCGCTCGATTATATTGTTGGCTGCTTTAGAGCGTTGGCTGGAGTGGTGTTTGAACGCTGTAGATTCATCTATCACGATCTCATCAAAAGCTTTAAAGAATTTAGGTTTATGTTTAGCCAACCACTTAACTGCATCCGTATTAGTGATATAAATATCAGCGGGATTTTCAAAAGCAGAAGCGCGGTTAACTGCGTTGGCTATTGAATATGTAAATTCGCTTGGGAGGAATTCATCAATATCATCTCCCCAGGCAACCTGGAGAATAGACTTAGGAGCTACTACTAATAACTTTCCCCCACCCGCTCGTCTTCTTCTTGCCCACGCTTCGAGATGGCTTCTTGTTTTTCCGGTTCCCGGATCGCTTGCGTCCATTGTCCATGCTTGCGTCAGTAGAAACTTTACGGTTTCTTTTTGGTGGGTGTACAGAGGGGGTACCCCTCGGTGGCTTTTTGTTTTTGTTTTTAATTTCGGAGACGTAGCCGCCTGTTTTCTTGTCAACTTCTTTACGGTAGGCATCGGTATTGCTCTTGCCTTTGGCGTATGGGACTGTTGAGCACGATCCTTTGTGCGCTTTGTATTCTTTTTTACCGCTTTTAACCAACCAGTGCCCACCGCTTTCTCCTATAATCTTTGCTTCAAATGGGGTCTCGGGACCATCTGGAAATTTCGAAAAACATTGTACGTATTTACCGATCATAGTATGGAATCATACATTTTAAGTTCATCTTCAATTTTTTTCGCAAGTTCTCTAGCTGCTACATCAAATTCTTTACTCCAGAACATACCCTTCCCTATTGTTACGATTACGTTCTGATAGTCAAGACTGAAATCTTCTCGTGCTGTAGTGGCTATTGCCAACAGTTCAGTTAGTTTAGAAGATTGATCACTCATGAGGGTTGTCTCCGATCACGGTATTGGTTCTTACCACACTTAGAGCACTTTCTAATCATAACGCTTTGATTAGAAAGTGCTTCGCAATTAGGCCAATCAGGCCAATCATGTAAACCAAGCCTGCAGCAAGTAACTTTTTTCTGGAAAAGTTTAACAAGGATAACAAGGGCTCCTCCTCCATATAGAAATATGGCAATCCCAAAAAATACTACAAGTATAGTGCTAAGAACCAGATCCAGATCCATTTTAGTTTCCTTTGGCTAGAGCTTCTGCTTTGAGAGCAGCATATGCTACACCGTCTTCTGCACTATCAGCATGATATCCTGTTTTTTGGCATTGGCGTACATCTTTAAGAATCTGCATAAGAAGCCAGCCATCAGCTTCAGTAAGACCATTACCAGTTATGATGTTGAACGCAATTATAGTCTTTTCCATACTGCGTTCGCCTTCAGGGGAATCATACTGCTTTCCCCGTTCCTTCATTATATCAGCTGCGCCAAGGAGGAAAGCTTCTGCTGTTTTTGTTGATGGTGTTTCATCTGTTTTACTCGTCTTGCACATTCTTGAGCTCCTTGGTGCGGTGTATAACAACTGGTGCTGCCAGTATGACGAGCATAGCTTTTTTCAGCACGACGGATAGCGTTATGCTGAAAGTCACGTACTACGGCTTGGTAGTGCATACCACTGGAGAAAAGTTTAGGATCTCCAACAGCCATTGCAACCTGTGCCAGCAGTACATTATGAATAGCTTTACGATGGTGGATATTACCTCTGAAATTACGATCCATTAGTTTGCTCCTGGTAAAGAATCCATTATTTCAGCAACTTTTTGCTTCCGCATGGCTTTAAGCTCTTTACGGACTCGTTTATTTTCCTGAAGAATTGCTGCTTCCAGTGCACGTGCTTCACGGTTTTTATAATCACGTATAGCACGCCCTACAGCAATTGCTCTACCTTGCTGAAAGCTCGGCTTGTCTTTCGGACCACAGACAGATTGACCGACACCAATCGGAGTATCTGGCATGTGTTCTACTTTAGCTTCGACGAAGATCATAGCAATAGTAGTGAGGGGGTTTGGAATCTGGAATACTTCCAAACGATACATCGGTGGAAGATTAGACTCCATACATTTAGTTTTCGGCATTGTTTCAGCTCCTAAACGAGGTCGTGGGGGGAAGGATTAGGTTTAGATTCAGTTGAATTTTCAAATTCGGTAGCTTTTTTAGCATCTCTTAAAGCTTTCTTTGTTTGTTGGTGTAAATCTATCAGATCGTTTTCAAGTTGTGCAGCAGTTCTCATAACTTTTGTTAATTCCATCTCAGCTTCATTATGCTGAGCAGTTTTTGTTTGGATAGTTTCTTCTAGGGCTTTAGCAAATCCCCAGAGAACTGCAGAGCGTAACCTTGTTGAACGTGTCCATCTCTCTCCATCCCAAGCAAACACCATGTTACGTAGTCCGATCTTATACCAAGTGGTATCAAGGAAAACTAGAGCACTTTTTGGTTTTTCTGCATGTTTTCTCACAGAGTTCTCCGTATTAGTTATTAGAGTGCTAAATTCAGTGAGTTGAGACTACACTCACAACGCTGCTGCTTTTGTCAGATTACCTTCACGGTGCTACCCGCTCAGTTGCCAACTTATCCACTGGAAACTCGCTCCAGTACAACAACACAACTGCCTTTTTGAGTATGTGGCGGTTCATACGTACTACTAGGCTACTCAATACTTTGCCTACCCACCTCTGCAGCTAACAGCGATAGTGCGGCTCTATATTAATGACTCTCCGCTTGCGACATTGAGTCATCTAAATTCATCCCGTGGGACGTTTAGAATTAAGCTGTTTTTACCTAGTACCAGAAGGCGTCTTTGCATTTTTCAAGACGTTGCAAGAATTGAACTTGCGACAGTCGGCTCCATATGCCGAAGCTCTACCAACTGAGCTAAACGTAAACCTACCACGATGTGCGCCTTCTGGTGGTTTTCTAGCCTTGCGGTCAGAAAATGCCACACACCGAATGTCTTTAACCTATCGGCTACTCAACGATATTCCACGGGAATAGACTTTTCAGCCCCTCCGCGTCATACTGGAACCATGCTCTCGCCTATCGACTCGAACTTAGGAATCCTACCCTTAATCGTCAAAGGTTTACTTTCTTGCACAGATACCTCACGGCATCAGGCTTTTGGTTATTACGCCCGACAGTGCCTTAATCGCTCACAATCTAGCTCCAGTCAGGAACTGAAGCGAGGGGCATGCCCCTCCGACTCGGCTTGCTTGAAATGACCCTTACGGGCGGAGTTGCGTAGGCTTCACTCCTTTTTACAGGTTACCCTGTATTATCGCCCTCAAGCGGGGAAATTAGCGCCCAGTTTATCCGGCAAACACCCACTGGGCTAGGTGCCTTAAATCCCTACCTTCTAAAGAAAGTAGGCCCTGCCTTCTTGTTCAATTGAGTGGTGAAAGTTCCGGTTTTTCCCTATAAAGGTAAATTTCCACCACCGGAAGGAAGAGTGTATACACTCTTAACTTTCATAATACAATTTAATTAATCCAGTCCTGGTTCTCTCTTTTAGATTTGCTTGGTCTAGGACAACCAGGAAGCTTTAGACCAAGGGACAGGTATTTATTTCCGTCTCTTACGACGCCGTTTCGGTTTTTGGTTAATAGATGTTGGCGTTTCAATAACATCATTTGCAGCTTGTCCAGTTGAAGCTTGTTTACCCGGTGGCGTCAGAGCTTGACCTTTTACAAAGTACTGACCTGGATAACGTACATCAGTGAAGGTTTGCTGTTCGCCACAGTTTGTACATTTATGGAGGTGGCCTGGGCTTCGAGAAGGAGCGATAATCTGGTCTTCTTGAGCTACCATGGTTCCTTCACCACAGGCATCACAAACATATTCTACAGCTACTTGATGTAGTAGGTGTCTTACTTCAGCCATTATCTTTTCCTCGTTTTTGTTGTTCTGCTTGTAGTAAAAATTTAGTAAGTTCCTCAGAACCCCTACCTGATGCTAATTCTGTTTGCCACCATTCTGATGTACATAGATTATAGATAGCGAATATTTCGTACTCACTTATAGTGCAAGCAGGAGTAACAGGCCATGGTGAATTAGGACTTTCTCCTTGTATATTCCTTTCTCCGAAAGATATAGCCCAAGCAATAATAGGAGAGAATATTAATTTATTATCACCATCAATTTGAGCAATAACTAAATCAGGTTGTGTATTGCTGACTATGTAACGATCCATAGTTACTCATCCTCAGTAGAAAAAGTTTCAAAGCGAAACTCATAATTAAGACATACAACGTCCCCCCAACGAAGTTTTGTACCGCTTAACTTTTTCGAAAAGCATTTATTTGCTCGGTATAGAAAAATTAAACGTACAAGAAATTTCATTATTAAACTCCGTGGGGACAATCTCCCGTTTTATTAAGCCATTTATTACTCGTTTCTTCTGGTCCGTAAGGACAGAAACGACAGCTATATGCACTGGGTCTAGGTTTAAATTCAGTGTCTTCTGTCATTTCGATGGCACGTTCATTGAACCCTCGCAGGAATCGCATGCCTTGTTTACGGGTATAGACCATACTTACTAGTTCATCTTGATCTAAGTACCACAACTCTGTAGTTACTTTCTCCAGTGATGGGTACCGCATAAAACATGCCAATTGGTATAGTTGTGTCTGTTTGGCATGCTTCACTTCATTTCCGAAGCGCTTACCAGATTTATAATCAATGGCGATGGCTTCAGCATCATTTACAAAAGCGATGCTGTCTAAAATAACTCGAAGCCAAATGTTTTCATAATCGTTGTAGGCTACAGGTTGCCAAGCATCGTTAAATGCCCAGCCACGTTCACAAACTACGCTCTTTGGGTTCGCTTTATATAAATCGCGTAGACATCGAAAGTCGTACGCAAAATCCATCAATTCTGGAATTATCTTGTCAGTCTTACCGATGACGTATGCTTCAGCCTGATCATGGATACGAGATCCACGGTCATTGGCATGCTCTTTACCCCGAGGGGGAGCAGGTCTTGGTAATTCCGGTACTTTGTCTATATACGCTAGTTTGGCGCGGTGATGACACGACGAATATGTGTCTATTCTACTCGCGCTCCAGGCTTTAATCTGGCTCACTTCTGATACTCCCTGATCAGCACTATCTTGAGCCGTGATCATATCCTGGAATTCGTCCATAGGTCAAGTTCCTTATTTTTTATGGATTATATTTATTATTTCTGTCCAGTCATGATGCATTTGGGGGCAGTGTTTAGTCGCTAAAACAAGGAATCTGTCTCTTTCTACCTGAAGAGGGAAGGGTTTAGCGTATCGGTGAAGACTATACTCACATTCCCAAGGGTATTTTTCAGAATTAGTTTTTCTTAAGAGTCTATCTACTCTCCAGTACTTACTATTATCACTAGTTAATATCCATTCTCCTTGTTTAGGCATCCATTCTGGTGGTGCTAATAAACACGATTCTAATGTTGTTTCTGGAACATGTATTAGTAGTCCTTCTGGATCTGAGATGATGTCTTTATCGTTTCTTCGATTCCCAGTGTATGGGTTATATAGCATTGGGGGTGTCATCTTCTCCTCCTTTAATAATCATAGGGACCGAATTCGATGTGACTACATCGCATGCAGGCAATTCTGTATGTGTCTCTATCGGTATCATACCCGTAGTGGTACTTACGGTGAGCGAGGCGACACCAGACTCGTTGCAGCCACGTTAGAAAGATTTCAGTTCTGCTGGGAAATCTCATCGTTTGCTTTCTCTTGTTCTGCTTCTTTGTCTTTGGCACGTTGTAAGATCTCCTCGAAGTCATAGTCACGATCCAGAACCCAGGCCAGAGCCATCGACTCAGCTTGCTGACCTTCGTCCAGGTAACTGCCGTCATCATCGTCATGAAGGATCTCCAGTTCCAGTTCAGCTAGTCGATCTTTAATTTCGTCAGGTGATCTCATTCTTTACTCCGTAAAAATCTCTTTGAGTTTTCTTTACGTATCATTTCAGCTAAAGAAGGCATATCAGTAATGCTTATAACAAGTGCCATCTCTGGTGACATTCCTAAATTAGATTGTCGATTACCTAGTTTGTAAAGGTGTCCAGTTTCTAAATCTACAGCTAAATTTGCATGTTCCATAGCATCTAAGAGTTTACGCATTATGCTGCCTCCTCTTCAGATATGGGTACACTAAACAAGATGTACTGTACTTGTTCGGGAGTGAGGACAGCTCCGCATTCGTTTGTATCTTCACCAACAGTACGAGCACGAGTAATGATAGTATCGTCTATTATTCCGAGTTGCCCCAGGCGCAGGCTGTCAGGACAACCGCACATGTACACGTCGCCTTGAGGGTTGATGAGCATGTCTTGACAGGTGCATGCATCTATTGCGCCTACTCCGTTCTCAAAGGCAGCACCTTTATTAATAATACCCCAACCTTTTGTTACGTCCCGCAGTTCCAGATCATAATCTATGAACTTTTTTATTACAGCTGGGTCGATGGGGTCATGGTAACGATCTGTAGAGAGGGCGATGTCAAAATAGTCGTTCCCCCGCGCCAGCTTCGCCAGCGCTATAGCAATTTCTTTACGCTTGCCATTCGTAGCCATCCATAAGAATTCAGCAGTACTGCCTAATGCTAATCCGAAGAATTCCCAAAAACGAGGGTGGATGGTAGGTTCTCCACCACCAAGGGTGATGCTAGAGCCGTAGTTTTCACAGAATTCCAGCGCTTGTTTATAAGTGCGCTTATTCATGTGCTCACCGCTCGTTGGATTGCAGGAAAAGGAGCAATGATCACAACTCATATTACAACGGGTTGTGATTTGAATGTACATTAGACATTGCTCCCTGTCAGTTCCTGTTCTAATCTCTCAATTTCATCTAACGCATCTTGGTATGCCAGAGCTAATCCATAAACTTTGGCTACTGATGGTACATGCTTTAGTATGGCAGGATTCATGTGATTAAATTCTGCCTGCCAGTTATATTCATTAGGGTGAATTGTTCCATGTTTTGGCTGTAACTTCATCCTTCTTCCTTTTCTCTAATAGTTGTTCTAAATTTGTGACGACATTTTGTAATGTGTCCCATACACCTGCAGAACAACTAGCGTCATCTATCTTTCCAAGAGCGATGATGGCATCTCTGATTACAGATATTTGTGAATCGCCGTAGGCACATGGCGCGCATTGTATAGCTCGTTTATCTCCAATGAACTGTTTTCCACAATCTGCGCATATATTCATATATAGTCCTGGAGCCCATGCTTTTTTTTGTGGGCGTAAGTCTACTGGTTCGTGGAAAACGTCAGTTTTGTCCATTATTCCGCCTTTTGGGTTATGTGCTGTAGTACGCATCAGGGTTAGTTTGTAACTCGATGTTACCTGCATAGACTTTGCGCCCATTTTTATCGTGCACTACGACTTCAGCATGTCCGATATATTCATGCAGTTGTACTAGCTCAAATAATGGGCTTTGCGCATAATCAGCTGGTGAAGCAGATGATTGACACTCTGGGCATTCGTGGTCTCTACGCTCATGGGATGGATACCATAATTCCTGGCACTTAGGACATTTCACTTTATCCATCTCTCTGCTTGCTTCTCGGGTTATAGTGATGGTGTACAATCTACGCATTTACACTCTTTTGTGTTTCTGGCTAGGTTCTCAGCCTCTTCCAGCATGTCATGACTTTCTAATATCTGAATTGCCATTTGTGTGGCACTACAACCAGCCGGTGACGCGAGTGATTTCAAAGGCTGTAGAAATGTACTGTCCTGAGATTCGCAGTATGAGCAATTCTCTTCATTATGTTTTTGGCATTTCATCTCTGCTTGTTTCTCGGGTTATGCGCTTTCTATGAACTCACCTAGAAGCCTGTAAAGAATGCCGGCAGATATGTCCCTGGACAGATTGTAATCTTCTGGATACACCGCAACACTAGACCCATCTTCATGGGTAAGCACGCGAGATACTCCAACTTCCGTTACTTTCCATCCAGGCGGTAAATAGTCAGTCGGTGCAGCAGACATAAGCTCATCAATCACTTCTTCGGCAAGTTCAAACGTTTTTGGAGTATGTGCATCTTTCCATTCGTCTATTGCACTCATCTCTGCTCAAGTCTCCGGTCATAACCAATGGTCCCAGTGGAAAGGGGGCTACGGGTTATTCGTAAAGCGCCAACTGGACTGGCTACCCGCACCGCTTCCGAGGCATAACACCCTTTTCACTGAACCCTGCTGTTATAATGTGTTACTGATTCGCCTTTATATCATCAAAGATAATAGGGATTCGTCGTTGTAATTCTGCTAATAAGGGGATCATTACTTCTCGCATCTGAGGATGAGCAGCTTTACTGGTGCGTTGTCTGAATATCTCACGCCACTGTCGGAGGTTAGAAGTAACTACAATCTCTGTCTTGAGCGCGTTGGGAAGAACAGACCGGGCTTCCTGTGGAGTCCAGCCCAAATCAAGCAGAGCCATATAATAAGCTTCAGCATACTTTAGGCTATCTATAAACATATGCCTGGTTTGGTCATTCATTTCCCAACAGGGATGGATGAAGGTCAGCTCTGCACCAAATTTGCCTTTACCATAGTTACAGTATCGTGTGGACTCTTGAGAAAAGGACGATATTCGATGGCGTACGATTTCATGACTCACCCCACGGTCTACGATGAAGCGTACTGTGATCTTCTCATGTTCCAATACGCTTTCATGCCCACGGTCGATGAGCATCTTGATGAACTTCACAGCAGACATAGGGGTGATGCGGTCTTCTGATTTGTAGCAAGTGCGTCCAGCTCGTTCGATAGCCTGGAGCATCTCTTCAGAGTTAAAACATGTTTCAATTTTATAGTACGGTTTGATCAGCTGCATTATTTATTCCTTTTCATCTAAAATTTTAGCAAGCTTATCAGCGTAGGTTCGTAATTCATGGAGCTGATCAATGATCTTACTAGACTCAGTTTTTATCGCTTTGAGATCTTCAATTTCTTTTTCGAAGGCTGCGATGGCTTCGATGATATCGTCATCAGTCATTTCTGTTACATCAGTACCGAAGTAGAAGTGACGTGTTTCGAAAGGAAGAAGAGCTCCTTTGAATGGTTTTATAAAGTGGGTGTGTACCTTTGCATGGTTCTGATCTGTTCGATATAAGCGATCTCTTTCTTGTATCGATTCAAGCGTAGGAATCCTGTTTGGATCTACGGATGCTACAGGACTGGGCTTCATTTTTTCTATCTGTTCCTCAGTCCATTGTGTAGGTTTATGTTCTGGGTATCTTAGAAGAGACTTTTGTTTTTCACTCAGTGGCCTGGGTGTTTCTTTAGGGTTTCCAATCACGCCCACGGCAAATTCTTTACCTGTTTGTCTAAACTTCGGAGCGAAGTAGTAAATAAGACGAAGAGTTATCTCCAGATTCAATGGAGATTTGGCTTCATAGTATTTACGCTGGCTTATAGCTCCGCTTAACGAAGCGACGTTGCCACGCAGTGTGTTGATAGACCACCGGCCTTCAAAGTAAGCGAACACTGATTGCCTAGCACGTTTTCTATCGCTTGTGGCGTCTTTCTTGATGATCTCATCAAAGGGGATGATTGAATCAGGTGACATGATGAATTCCTAGTCTTTAAAGAGTAATGATCTTAGGAAGAAATGTTCCATACGAGCAGCACTGCGGAAGGCTTTATTGTTCATGCCTTGCGTGTTGTAGATGTAAGAAGCTCTTGTATAAGGAGTATTATTACAAAAGTCTTTTGTGTGTCTGTACACAGGACACTGTTCTTCCTCATCGTCAACAGAGTAGCACTCTGACAAAGTAAAACGTTGACAGAGTGCGCAGTTAACTTCGTCTGGAACTTCGGTTGGTCCCTGCTGCCCTCGACTCATCCGGTCCCAATGTTTTATGGATCGAATGAGGGCGAGGTAAGTAAGTGAATTCATTTACTTAGCTGCTCGGGTGTCGAGAAGAACAGCGATGTCAGTCAGGGCTTTTTCCATCTCTTTGATCTTGGCTTCAATCTTGGTGGACTTGGTTTTCACAGTCTTCAGTTTCTCCAAATCCTGCTCAATGGTCTTAATAGTACCGATGAGCTCGTTGTCAGTCATATCAGCTACATCACGTCCACGGTGGAAGTGACGGGTTTCGAGGAGTGCTTTTGAGTCAGACATGGTTTTATCCTTTTGTTGGTTGAGGGTTGCGAGGTAATGCATTAAATCTTTTTGGTGTGGGTACAGTTCATGTTGCCATGAAGTAAGTTTAGCTGTATATGGTGCTATGTCAGCTTTGTGTTTTTCCAGCAGGGCTTTAGCTCGTTCTAAATTAAGTTTCTGTTGGGTTAATAATTGACTTGCTACGCGAGCTTCAAGCTCTTTTATGTTAACACTAGCGCTGTGCCCGTTTTCATTTATGGTGGGTATTGCAGGCTCAATATCATATACGTATTTACGTTCACAAGGAGTGATCTTTATTAGTCCTGAGGGTAAAATACTTTGTTTGCGCCATTGTTCGCAAAAGCCTGGGTTGTCTTTTACTTCACAATGTATTTTCTCATGCGCAGCTGGTCTAACTGGGTTTATACCAAGGCTATCTAAAGCAATGGTACTAGCAAACTCTTTACCTGTTTCGCGATAAGCTTCAATGAAATCAGGAAGGATACGTTTAGCTAGTTTTATATATGCTGAGAGATCCCAAGGGCAGTTTTCATCAGTTTTGTTACATAATTTACGGATTTTATTGAAGCTTACTAGAAAGTTGTAACGCCCTTCAAAATAATCGAAAGCTATTTTTTCTAGTTGTTTATGATATTCCTGAGTTGAAATGAGTGTCAGGTATAAATTTTCTATGAGATGATCATAGGGCTCATTCACGAATCTAATCTCCCTTGTTCTCGCATGTGTACAGCGTTTTCATGCGTATGTTTTAGTTGGTAGTGCAGTCCATAAATGCACAGCGAGCAGATACAGTGATGTTCGTTAGAGAATACTGCTTCCACACCCTCTTCACCCAGCTTGGATCCGCAGAACGAGCAGGGTATGGTATCTTGAGGGCGTGGATTAGCCATCAGGCAATCTTCATGCGATACATATAAGGAGCTGGTATGACATTCTTGGGAGTGTCATCTGTCGAGTGTCCAGGCTTACTGATCCAACGGTAAGCTCGCTTACCTTTGTTACCAGGCTTGTTCTGACTAATGAGAATCAGATTACGTACAGCAAACTCATCTTCAGGATGGCGTCTAACGTGAGCTTGGAGTTTACGTAGTCTGTTCTTGGTGCGACGATCTTGAATCCGGTATGCGAGACGTTGAGCTGTACCGCGTGAACGCTTGCCGGAACCACCTTGTTTTTTACCTGTCATGTCGTTCTCCCATGGTTAGGATGAAAGCCGTGTTCTTTCTCAGCTGCTTTACGCGCAGCTATTGCGTCTTCAAGTTTTATAAAAAGCCCTATATGCTTAGTAATATTATTTACTGTAATACGAGCTCGCCATTTCTTACAAGGCTTGGAATAAGCTATTCCACATATCCCAGATATATTATGTTTATGTAGTTTTGCATTCCGTTGATTTTCTGAACGGGTTACACTTCGTAAATTTTTCCATCGATTGTCAGTGCGTTGACCATTTATATGATCTATTATATTAGGCCAATATCCAACTACCCAAAACCAAATAATACGTGGAACTCGGTATGTATGATTATCTATAGAGACTAATTGATAACCATTACCATTTACACTTCCAACCACTGTATTTACAAATTTGGTGTTCCACGTATTAAAAGCTTGTAAGTTTTTGAAGTCGCTTCTAGGTCGCTTGTTCCAGCGTAAATTACCAGTCTCAGGATTATATGAGAATAGGCGCTTTACATACTCATGAGCTAATTCTGGTTTGGGCATGCTGGCTCCTTATTTCACAATGTGCATCTTGAATGCCTCGGGGCTGGCAGCTATATAGGCGTTCCATGCCGAAACCGCTTCCTTGCTAATCTGCCAATCTGTTTGAATGCCACGCACGGTGCGCTCACCTACTCTAATAGGTTCAATGAACTGCCCACATTCTTTACGTAGGAATGAAGTGAACTTGTTCTTCTTTGGAACCGTTGGTTCCAAGTATAAGAAGAGGTCGTTAATCTGTTCACGAGTCATCTTCATACTGCCGTCAGGCTTGCTGGACATGATCTGAAGGAGCAGTGCTTCATAACGAGCTAAGCGTTCCAGTTCGAATGGGTCATTAATGTGGCGTCTTTCAGCTGGGAGCTCAGTGATGAAGAACTCAGCATCACGGTTCTTAAAGGCTGAGGCTATTTCGCCTATGGAAGTATAGTGCTGCGTGTGCAACGCAGTCTTGGCTTCATTCCAGATAGCTGTGTGAGCCAGTGTCTCGTCAGCTTTGCGCAGCATCAGGTAGTTAGCGAACTGCTGCAGTTCTCCAGGCAGAGTCTTCTTGATGTCTCCGCCGTTAGGTAATCGTTTCTCCTGCCGCTCTGCGATATTGAAGCGTCGGTCCTGGTCTTCAATGACCAGTGACATAATGCGGTTGGATGCAATGATGTAGTTGGCATAGTTCACAACCATGTGTGAACGAATCCACTTATCAGCGAATAGTACACGCTGTTCTGTAATCTGATGTTTTAACGTAGCAATGGCGTCATCAACATCACGCTTGGTCATGTTGTCTACGTCGGCCTCATCCACCATGGTTAGGAAAGAATGAGGTGTACCAGATTGAAACTCTTGTGTGAACTGTTTGAGTTGCCGGTTCGATGTATATTCGTGTCCAAAGATAGGAGTAAGGACATAGTTGAACAGAAGCCCTTTACCTGTACCAGGTATACCCTGAAGGAGCCACGCTGTTTCTGTGCGTTGTCTGGTCTGTACTATATGTGCTAACCAGTTCAGGAAGTGCTCTATGATCTCTTCATCGTTATTAAAGACGTGGTGGATGAGTGTATTGATATTCTTTGGGATTGCTGGTGCTTTGCGTTGTTTTAATTTTAATGAGATACGCATGAACTCTGTTGGTTGGTACTTATTAACAAAACAGTTTTCAGGATCAAATAATATATCGTTCTGTGGTTCAAATTCATAGCGCCACTGTGGAATGAAGTCACCAGCCTCAATATCATTCTGCACCCAGAAGTCAGCAATGAGTACACGTTTCTGTGTTGCTGCCAGATCCAGGCGTTGTTCAGTATTACTGTAAGTGCCGTAATAATAGGAATCAGATTTAGCATCAGAGAAGGCCAGGTAATGTAAATCCTGGTCTTCTTTATATACAGGCTCAACTCCTACACGGGCAAGTTCAGCTAGTTTTTCGTTATAGTATTCAGGCACCAGTGCACTGGCCAGACAAGGCTCTTCATCTTTGAACGAATAAATTACATCCGGGTTATTGATTGGATGCCAGTATGCCCAAGTTTCTCCGCCGTTAAGATTAAGACGGATGAAGTCGGGGTTCTCAAGGATCCCGGTTACTACAGCCTCAGCTGGATTGGTGACGACTTCTGTGTTAGCCACTAGTTTAGTGCGGGGTTTATGGTTGGGCAGACCTAATTCTGCACGTAGCTCAGCAATACGTGCTGTGCGTCTGGCTCGAATGGCAATGATGTTTACCTCCGGGCACCATTTATGAAAATCAACAGTGAGTTTGTCGCCTTTACGACAAACATATTTAACAGCAGGACCACGGATGTTGCGCTTTACGCCTTTCTTACAGATGGCTGGTTGGATGTAGATGAGCTTATCGTTCTGGCATGTGGTTACATCCAGGATGTACCTCAGTCCACGTCCTGTAGCAGTTAGTTGTAGCTGATCATTCAACTCAGGTATGGTGAGGTTCAATTGTATCAACGCATGTTTAACTAGTGAGGGAGAGACAGGTGTAGTAAAGAGTATATAAATATGAGTACGTAAACCTGGTTGATCAGTGACACCGGCACTGGCGCTGCGTTGAACGATATAGGCATAGCCGGACAAGCCAAGGCGTGCAAGGAGTACATCAATGTCATCAGTGGACATGTCTCCATCTATATCAAGAAGGAGCCAGAAGGTAAGAGCATTGGGATCATGTGATCCACGCCGTGATTCATTATTGAGAGGATGAATGACGTTGCCTTTAAGTAGGCAGAAGTTTCGCTTTTGTTTCAAGACACCAGTTAACAGGTCGTAGATGTCTTTGAGTGAGAGTACATCGTATTGGTGTGATGTGAACTTACTGATGTGGGGGTATGGTTGTTTTTGTAATATGCCCTCTTCATCATAGAAATATGTTTTCGTGAGGGGAGTACGGGCATTAGCTTCAAGCATAGTAATCTTCATGTTGTGTATCCTTAGCAGCGCGGAGGAAGAGTATAGCCCGTGGTCGGTAGAAGGGTCAAATTAAGCATTTATTTCCTAGGAATTAAAGGCATAACTATAGGAATTAAAAGCCTAATTGCGTTCTGTGTTGGTTCTCTGTTACAAACAGCTAATAAACGTCGAGGATTTGTAAGGCGTAACAAGAACGTAACAGA
>Ga0209345_10000261_pt1 | contig 70140 bp, 62 predicted proteins | sample Cruoilmetagenom7_FD_187294 | JGI IMG/M metagenome (GOLD analysis project Ga0209345, IMG submission 187294) | Oil polluted marine microbial communities from Coal Oil Point, Santa Barbara, California, USA - Sample 7 (SPAdes) (version 2) | ecosystem: Environmental > Aquatic > Marine > Oil seeps ... | reverse complement strand
GACTCAAAGTCGGTCGACCCGTCGTCAAAGGCTTTTGTGCGAATGTCGCCGTCCATTACCGTTTCTCCAGTTCTTGCAGCTTCATGCCCATCCACCACAGCAGGGCAATCGTGCCCAGCGGGATCAGGCAGGCCGCCGCCCAGTATTTGTTAATGCCAAAGAACGGCAGCAGCTTGACCATCGGAATGGCCGTCAGCGCCGAGAGGATCAGCCAGCCCATCCCGCCCATTACTTCGCGTCCTTGCTCACATGACCGTCAGGCGCCGACTTGTCATCGCCGGGCAGGATGTATTCCGCGCCTTCCCATGGTGACATGAAGTCGAACTGACGGTACTCTTGCACAAGGCTTACCGGCTCATAGACCACGCGCTTGGCGGCTTCGTCATAGCGCACTTCGGTATAGCCCGTGGTCGGGAAATCCTTGCGCAGCGGATGGCCGCGAAAGCCATAGTCGGTCAGGATGCGGCGCAGGTCGGGGTGGCCAGAAAACAGAATGCCGAACATGTCGAAGACTTCACGCTCGAACCAATCGGCACTGGGGTGCACACCGGTGATCGAAGGCACCATATCCTTTTCACGCGCGGTGGCACGCAGGCGGATGCGGTGGTTTTGGTACATCGACAGGAAGTGATAAACCACGTCGAACCGTTTGGCACGACCGGGGTAGTCCACTGCCGTGATGTCGACCAAGGTCGAGAAACGGCAGGTCGGATCGCCCTTAAGGAACTCCACAAGGCCCGCGATATTCGCCAGCGCCACGTCCATGTTCAGCTCACCTCGGGTGACATCCCATCCCAGCACACAATCGGGCCGCTTGGCCTCGATATAGGCTCCAAGTTCCTGCAGTTGTTCGCTCATCGCAAATCTTCCTTCCACGCGCCGATCAACGCCATCTCACTGTCCCGCGCCTTTGGCGCTTCGTCCTTTTGGCCTGCCCCTCACCCGGCGCAGGCCCATGTCTTAACGCACAATCGTCCCTGTGCGGCGGATTTTACGCTGCAACTGGAGGATACCATAGAGCAGCGCCTCCGCCGTCGGCGGACAACCGGGTACATAGACGTCAACCGGTACAATCCGGTCACAGCCGCGCACGACCGAATAGCTGTAGTGGTAGTAGCCGCCGCCATTGGCACAGGACCCCATGGAGATCACATAGCGCGGCTCTGGCATCTGGTCGTAGACCTTGCGCAGCGCCGGGGCCATTTTATTCGTCAGCGTGCCCGCGACGATCATCAGGTCCGACTGGCGCGGAGAAGCGCGTGGTGCCGTCCCGAAACGCTCAAGGTCATAGCGCGGCATGGAGCTGTGCATCATCTCAACCGCGCAGCAGGCCAGACCAAAGGTCATCCAGTGCAAGCTGCCGGTGCGCGCCCAATTGATAATATCTTCGGTCGAGGTCAGCAGGAAACCTTTGTCCTGCAACTCCGCGTTGAGGCTATGGGTGGCCACATCACGGTCTGCGCCTGCGCCGTACTGGCCATAGGCCTCAGGAGCAGAAGCGCCAGATTTAACACGCGGACTTTGGTGGCCATCGCCCATCACCGGGGTGACCAGCGCGTCATCATTTACTGCCATTCCAGCGCTCCCTTCTTCCATTCATAGGCGAAGCCCGCCGTCAGCACGCCCAAGAACACCATCATTGACCAAAAGCCGACCATGCTCACGTCCTTGAAGGCCACGGCCCACGGGAAGAGGAAAGCGATTTCGAGATCGAAGATGATGAAGAGGATCGACACCAGATAGAAACGCACGTCGAATTTCATTCGCGCATCGTCAAAAGCGTTGAACCCGCATTCATAAGCCGAGACCTTTTCCGGGTCCGGATTGCGCACAGCAACCACCACAGCGGCAAGGATCAGCACAAGGCCAAGGCCAATCGCCACGGCCAGAAAAACGAGGATAGGCAGGTATTCCCGCAGCATGTGGTCCAAGGGGATGCTCCTTTCGCGGTGCGCGGCATAAGACAAAGGCCAAAAGCCCGCGCAGACAAACTTGGAACGGGTTTAACTCTGCCCGTGGGTAGGGTCAACGGGCCAAGCCCGGTTAATGCCGCCCACGGGCCCGCAATAGAGCCATTTCGCCGAAGCCTTGGGCTAGACCACCCAAGCCGCTTTGCGCTTGTCAAAAAAGGCACCGATTCCTTCGGCGGCTTCTTCGGTTTCCCAACGCGCCGCGAGCGCGTCGATGGACATGGCCACCGCTTCGGGCGTCGCGATTCCACCCAAGTCCTGCGCCAGTTTCTTGGCAGCCGCCACCGCCCCCGGTGCGCAGGAGAGATAGGGCACGACTTCGGCCTCAACCGCCGCGTCGAGTTCTTCGGCGGGAACGGCGCGGGCAAGCAGCCCCAAGTCAACCGCCTCTGCCGCCCCAAACAGCCGCGCCGACATAAACACCCGCCGCGCGCGCCCCTCGCCCATCCGCGCCAGAACGTAAGGCCCAATGGTCGCGGGGATGATGCCCAGCCGCGTCTCGGTGAAGCCCATCTTGAGCGTATCGACCCCAACGGCCACGTCGCAGACCGAGGCCATACCGACCCCGCCGCCAAAGGCATTGCCCTGCAACTTGCCGATCACAGGCTTTGGCAGCGCGTTCAGCGCGCCCAGCATGGTTGCCAGCTTGCCCGCCTCAGCCGAGCGTGTCTCGGCATCCATATCCGCCTGATCACGCATCCAGCCCAAATCGCCCCCGGCGCAGAAGGATTTGCCCGCCCCGGTCAGGACCACGACACGCACCGCTTCGTCACTGGCGAGCTTTCCGGCGGCATCCGTCAGGTCCGCCAGCATCTGCGCTGACATGGCATTGTGTTTTTCCGGACGGTTCAGCGTAAGCACCGCCACCCCGCGGGCGTCGGTCTCGATCGTCAAAGTCTCGTACATGGTTAGCCTCGCATCGCCCGTGCCATCTCGGCGGCCTCGAGCACCACCGCCTGATCGACCCCGGTGTCATAGCCAAGCGCCATCAGATGTTCGTTCACCGCCTCCGTGGCGACATTGCCCGCAGCGCCGGGCGCGTAAGGGCATCCACCCAAGCCGCCCACGGCGGCATCAAAGACCCGCACGCCCATAGAAAGCGACGCATCGATGTTCGCCATCGCTCGGCCCTTTGTGTCGTGGTAATGGCCTGCAAGGCGACCCACCGGCACCACATCGCGCACCGCCAGCAGCATCCGTGCAATGCTGTCGGGCGTACCTGCGCCGATGGTGTCACCGAGCGAGACCTCATAGCAGCCCATGGCAAATAGCTTATCGGCCACCCGCGCCACATCCGCAGGCGCGACCTTGCCGTCGTAAGGGCATTCGATCACGCAAGAAACATAGCCCCGCACCGGCAGATCAATATGCCGCGCTTCTTCGAGGATCGGGGCGAAACGCTCAAATGCCTCTTCAATGCTGGCGTTAATGTTCTTCTGGCTGAACCCTTCGGAGGCCGAGGCAAAGATTGCAATCTCATCGGCCTTTGCAGCCACCGCGTCTTCATAGCCGCGCATATTGGGGGTAAGTGCCGCGTAGCGCACGCCGTCAGCGCGGTTGATGCCCGCCAAAACGTCGCCTGACCCGGCCATCTGCGGGACCCATTTGGGGCTCACGAAACTGGCACATTCGATCCTGCGGAACCCGGCTTCGCTAAGCTTGTTCACCAGTGCCACCTTTTCGGCCACCGGTATTTCGCGCTTTTCGTTCTGCAAGCCGTCCCGCGGGCCGACCTCGAAAATCTCACATGGTCCAAGGCTCATTGGCCGTTCTCCTTCCCTGCAATTCCTGCCTGCCCGGTATTACTCAACCGGCCAAGGCGCATAGAAATCCTGCTCGTACAGCCGCCCCTCCTCGGGCAGTGCTTGCGCAAAGCTTTCGCGTTCCGTGATCCGTTCATACCACGCCGCAACCGAAGGGTGGTCATCCAATTTCACGAAATGTCGCGCCATATAGACCGCCTGGCCTACCGAGATGTCGGCAGCCGAAAAACCAGAGGTCAGCAGGTAATCGCGGTTCTCCAGCGGCGTAGACAAACGCGCCTCAAGCGCGTCATAGCATTTGCCAATCCGTGCCGCCTCAAGCTTCATCACGATGGGGCTTCGCATGGAATCGTCGCGCAGGGCGATATGCTGCTGGGTCAGCGCCGCCGCGTGCTGGCTGATCGTCTCGGCGAAATGCACCCAAACCAGCCAGGCCATACGATCAGGGCTGCCGACCGAGCGGCCCATCCGGTCGGGCGAATAGCGCTCACAAAGGTATTGCGTGATCGCCCCGGTCTCAAACATTCGCTCGCCGTCGATCTCTAGTGCGGGCACACGGCCTGCCGGGGAAAGGATCAGATACTCCGGATCGCGCAGGCTGCGGTCAAAGGCGTGGATCTTTACCTGAAACTCGATGTCATCAAGTTCATGTAGCAGCCAGAGCGTGCGCATGGAGCGGGTCTGCGGGCAGTGATGCAGTGTGATCATGCTGCATCCTCCGCTTCGGCTTCCAACCGGACCAATGCCGCCCCGGCCTCAACCTGATCGCCGGGTTGCGCCAGCACTTCGGCCACGACACCATCGCGCGCGGCCAACAAAGAGTGCTCCATCTTCATCGCTTCCAGCACCGCCAGACGGTCGCCCTTCGCCACGCTCTGGCCGACCTCGGCATCAATCGCGCGCACCAGCCCCGGCATCGGCGCCTCGACGATATTGCCGTCGCCATGTGCCGCCGCGGCCCGTGCCAGTGGGTCAATTATATCGAAGGCGATCCCATAAGCGTCGAACACCGTCACCACGTCCCCGGCAACCGAGACCGTGGGCGCGACATGCCCATCAACCTTCCAGCGCCCGCCGATCCGCTCGGCCCGGACTTCGCAGTCACTTACAGTCCAAAGCTGAACATCCTCCGACAGCACCCGTACTTTCAGCAGATGCTCTTCACCGTTGCGGCCAAGCATCACCTGCCGCCGCAGCGGTCGCCAAAGGTTAAAACCGGCCTCGGCCTGCGGTTGATCCAAGCCCAGTGCCGCCATACCGGCCAAAGCGAAATGCCGCTCCGGCACCTCGGGCTGGGCGGTTAGCGCATCGATATCGCGTGCGATCAGCCCGGTGTCGACGTCTCCATTCGCGAAACCTTGATGGCTCGCCAAGGCACCGAGGAAAGCAAGGTTTGTCACCGTGCCACCGACCTCGCACCCCTTCAGCGCCGCACGCAGCCGTGACAGCGCCACATCGCGGGTCGGGCCATGCACGATGACCTTGGCAATCATCGGGTCATAAAAGGGGCTGATCGTATCGCCCGCTCGCACACCGCTGTCAGCGCGGGTTTGCGGGGTGAAGGAAAGATGCGTCAGCGTGCCGGTTGCGGGCAAGAACCCTTTCGGCACATCCTCAGCATAAAGCCGCGCCTCGAACGCATGGCCGTTGATCGTCAATTCATCCTGTTGCTTCGGCAGTGCTTCCCCTGCCGCCACGCGCAACTGCCACTCGACCAAATCGACACCGGTGACCAATTCTGTCACTGGATGCTCCACCTGCAAGCGCGTGTTCATCTCCATAAAGAAGAACCCGTCCGCCGACAGACCGCCCGAGCCATCGACGATGAACTCAACCGTGCCCGCCCCAGCATAGCCAATCGCCTCTGCCGCGCGCACTGCCGCCTGCCCCATCGCGCTGCGCATCTCTTCGGTCATGCCCGGCGCGGGGGCTTCTTCGATCACCTTCTGGTGGCGGCGCTGCAGCGAGCAGTCCCGCTCGAACAGATGCACCGCATGGGTGCCGTCCCCAAAGACCTGCACCTCAATATGGCGCGGCTTGGTCACAAATTTCTCGACCAGCACGTCGGAGTTGCCAAAAGCGGTCTTGGCTTCCGACCGCGCCGAGTCCAGCGCCGCCTGAAACTCCCTGGCCTCTTCAACCAGCCGCATGCCCTTGCCGCCGCCACCCGCCACGGCCTTGATCAGTACCGGATAGCCGATCTTCTCGGCTTCCTCGGCCAGCAGCGCATCATCCTGATCGGCCCCGTGATAGCCCGGCACCACCGGCACGCCGGCCTCGACCATCAGCGCCTTGGCGGCGTCCTTTAGCCCCATCGCGCGAATGGCCTTGGCGGACGGGCCGACAAAGACCAACCCAGCGGCTTCCACCGCATCCACGAAATCCGGGTTCTCACTCAGAAACCCATAGCCCGGATGGATCGCCTGCGCGCCGCTGTCGAGTGCTGCTTGGATGATCACATCACCCTTGAGGTAGCTCTCAGACGGGGCCGACCCGCCGATGTGCACCGCGGCATCCGCCATCGATACGTGTTTCGCCGCCGCATCCGTATCGGAATAGACCGCCACACAGCGCACCCCCATGGCCTGCGCCGTTTCCATCACCCGGCACGCAATCTCACCCCGGTTCGCAATCAGGATCGTATCAAACATGCTCTACCCTTTTCATTTCTTACTGGCTCCAACTGGTCTTGGGGATCCGAAAACACGAACCCCAGCAAGATCACATCCGGAACAAACCAAATTTCGTCGGATCAATCGGCGCGTTCAGGCTGGCCGACAGGCTCAGATAGAGCACATCGCGGCTCTTGCGCGGGTCGATGATCCCGTCATCCCACAGCCGCGCCGAGGCATAAAGCGGGTGGCTCTGCTCCTCGAACATATCAATGGTCGGCTGTTTGAATGCGGTCTCTTCTTCCTCAGTCCAAGTATCCCCGGCCCGCTCGATCGCGTCGCGTTTCACTGTCGCCAGCACCCCCGCCGCCTGCGCGCCGCCCATGACCGAAATCCGGCTGTTGGGCCACGTCCATAGAAAGCGCGGACGGTAGGCTCGGCCTGACATGCCGTAGTTGCCCGCGCCAAAGGAACCGCCAACAAGCATGGTGATCTTGGGCACATTGGTCGTGGCCACGGCCGTTACCATCTTGGCCCCATGCCGCGCGATGCCTTCGTTTTCGTATTTGCGGCCCACCATGAAGCCGGTGATGTTTTGCAGGAATACCAACGGGATATTACGCTGGCTGCAAAGCTCGACAAAATGCGCGCCTTTCTGGGCGGCTTCGGAGAACAGTACGCCGTTGTTGGCGATGATGCCGATGGGGCAGCCTTTGACATGGGCGAAACCGGTCACCAGCGTCTCGCCAAAGCGGGGCTTGAACTCGTCAAAGCGGCTGCCATCGACCAAGCGCATGATGACTTCGCGGATGTCATAGGGCGTGCGCAGATCAGCAGGCACCACCCCCAGCATCTCGTCGGGGTCATAGGCGGGCTCTTCGGGGCTGGCCCAATCCACAGTGGTCGGCTTCGTCTTATTCAAATGGCCCACGGCACGCCGCGCCAGCGCCAGCGCATGGGCGTCATCCTCGGCCAAATAATCCGCCACGCCAGATAGACGTGTATGCACATCGCCGCCGCCGAGGTCTTCGGCGCTGACCACCTCACCCGTCGCGGCCTTCACCAGAGGCGGACCGGCGAGGAAGATCGTGCCCTGCTCTTTGACGATGATCGTCACGTCTGACATCGCGGGGACATAAGCGCCCCCGGCGGTGCAAGAGCCCATGACCACGGCAATCTGTGCGATACCCTTGGCACTCATCCGCGCTTGGTTATAGAAAATCGCGCCGAAATGGTCGCGGTCGGGGAAGACTTCATCTTGGTTCGGCAGGTTCGCCCCACCGCTGTCCACCAGATAGATACAGGGCAGATGGTTCGCTTCGGCAATCTCTTGAGCGCGCAAGTGCTTCTTCACCGTCAGCGGGTAATAGGTGCCGCCCTTTACGGTGGCGTCGTTGCAGACCACCATAACCTCATGCCCCTGCACACGCCCGATGCCTGCGATCACACCCGCGCAGGGGGCAGCGCCGCCGTACAGACCATGCGCCGCCGTCGCGCCGATTTCCAAGAACGGGCTGCCGGGGTCCAATAGATTCGCCACCCGTTCACGCGGCAGCATCTTGCCCCGGCTTTCATGCCGCGCGCGGGATTTTTCGCCGCCGCCAAGGGCTGCGGCCTCGGCAGCTTCGCGGACTTCGCTCAGCGCTTTCAGATGCGCCATCTCATTGGCCTTATAGGCATCCGAGGATGGCAGGGCTTGGGATGTCAGTTTCATATTACGTCCTCGTTTTCACGCGCCGCCAGACGCTTTAGTTCTTTGCGGATGACCTTGCCAGTGACGGTCATCGGCAGGTCCTCCACGAATGAGATTTCACGCGGGTAGGAATAGCTCGCGAGCCGCTCCTTGACCCAGTCTTGCAATTCTTTTGCCTCGACCTGTGCACCGGGTTTCAACACTACATAGGCCTTTACGATCTCGGTGCGCAGCGCGTCGGGCTTGCCCACCACGCCGCAGGTTGCCACGGCGCTATGGGTCAGCAAGCAGTCTTCGATCTCCGCCGGGCCAATGCGGTAGCCCGCTGAGGTGATAACGTCATCCTCGCGGCCCACGAACCGCAGATAATCGCCCTTCCAGATGCCCCGGTCGCCCGTCAGCAGCCAGTCGCCATGGAACTTAGCCGATGTTTCCTCGGGCCGGTTCCAGTAGCGCAGCATCATCGAAGGCGCGCCACGGCGCACCGCCACATCACCTTCGGCATCGGTGGGTTGGCCATTGCCGTCTAGCACCGCCAGTTCAAACCCCGGCACAGATTTGCCGATGCAGCCGGGCTTCGCAGGGAAATCCGCGCCGCAGCTGGAAGCAACCATGTTACATTCAGTCTGGCCGTAGAACTCGTTGATCTCCAAACCGAAGGCCTTGCGCCCCCATGCCAGCATCTCGGCCCCCAAAGGCTCGCCACCGCTGGCGACCGAGCGCAGACCGGGCAAGGACACATCCGCCGCTTTCAGCATCCGCAGCGCGGTCGGTGGGAAGAAGACATTGCGCACCTCACCCCGCGCGATCACATCTGCGCAGCCTTCGACGGTGAACTTGGGCATCCGCGCGGCCACGACCGGCACGCCGAGCGCCAGCGCGGGCATCGCCACGTCAAAGAGGCCGCCAATCCACGCCCAATCGGCAGGGGTCCAGAGGCAATCGCCGGTCTGACCTAGATGATCATGGCTGACAGAGACGCCGGGCAGATGACCCGAAAGCACCCGATGCCCATGCAACGCGCCCTTGGGCGTGCCGGTGGTGCCGGAGGTGTAGATCAAAACGGCGGGGTCTTCGGGGCCGACATCGGCGAAGTCCAGCGGATCGCCCGCTAGGCCAACCTCAGAGGCTAGCCACGGCGTTGCCAGATCGCCCAGCAGGTCTGCGCCTTCGGGGTCCGTCAAGACAATCGCACAGCCCGCATCACCAATCCGGCTGGCCAGCGCATCATGCTTGAACAGTTTGAACAGCGGCACCGAGATCGCGCCGACCTTCCAGATCGCCAGATGCGCTGCGGCGCACCACGGCGACTGGCTGAGCAAGACGCCCACCCGGTCGCCCGGCTGCACCTCGGCCAACAACGCCCGCGCCAGACCATCGGCCATTTGACGCAGTGCACCGTAGGTCACGTCGCGGCGGGTATCACTGGTCAGGTCGATAATCGCCAAAGCATCATCCGGCTGCGCAAGGCATTGCGCTGCCATATTGCCCTGCCAGATCGGCCATTGATCGTCTTGTGTCATATCAGCTTCGATACTCCGGGTTCTCAAAATCAAACCGCGCGCCTGCGTCCCATGCGTTGCGGTCGTTGCCCTCTTGGGGATAGCCGCCCGCGCCTTTCAAAATCCGCGCAAGATGCATGGCGTTCCAAGTCATGATCGTGGTGTTGCGCTGCGTGAATTCGTTGTCAAAGCCCACGCGCTTACCGTCCACGTCATCGCCATAAGACGGCCCCGGCCCCGCCTCACCAATCCAGCCGCAATCGGCCTGCGGCGGAATGGTATAGCCGAGGTGGTTCATCGCGAAACCGGTGGTCATGGCAACATGTTTGATGCCGTCCTCATTGCCCGTCACCACCGTGCCGCCGACCTTGCTGTAAAACACCGACTGGCCCTTGTCGTTGAGCTTGCCCGACATGGCATAGAGCCGTTCGATCAAGACCCGACAAACGCTGCTTTCCTCGCCCAACCAAAGCGGCGTGCCGATGATGAGGATATCGGCGGCCAAGACCTTCTCCCAGATCGCGGGCCAGTCGTCGCGGTCCCAGCCGTGGTCGGTCATGTCCGGATAGACGCCCGGCGGCACCTGATGGTCGAGAAGATAGAGGTGTTCGACGGCCGCCCCCTGCGCCTCCATGATCCCCGCGCTGGCGTTTAGCAAAAGCTGCGTGTGACTATCGCCGGGCGTCTTTTTCAGCGAGCAATTTACGTAGAGCGCCTTGAGGTCGGAAAGATCAGTCATCGCCAAGTTCCTTCTTCAGTTGCTCCAACTCCCGATCAAGGAAATAGGAGGTGATAGAGCGGATGATGACCAGCAGCAGCAGGAACACCAGATCGGCAAACCGCAGGCTCAGGGCCGTGTGGATCACGTCCGACACGATGAATAGCTCAAGCCCGGCGAGGATGTAACGGCCCAGCTCAATGCGCTCGCGGTTGGTGCGGCTAACCCGCTCCGCGCCGCGCTTTGCGACTTCGGCCACGATCACTCCGGTAACAAAACGCCCGGCACCGATCAGCAGCAAAATGATAGCGGCAATGTCGATCACCGCCGCCAAGACCTCAAAAATCTCGATCAGCCAAGGCAGTGCGCCGTGCAGCACCCCGCCTTCGGTTTCCATCTCGATCAGACTTTCCATCGCTGTTCCTCCGTTCACTTCAGCCGCTGCACGGTCACGCGCTTAGTGCGCCGCCCCCAGCAGCAACGCCTGCTCTCCCGTCAACCGCATGAGGCACGCCAACGTCGCGGGTCCGCCGCCAGTGCCACCGCCCCATTGACTGCGCTCATAATCACAGGCGGCATCGCGGAACGTAATCCACGCGCGCTGCATGTCACGCAGCGCCTCGGCCTGTTTTGGAAGTTCCGGTTGGTACATGGCGGTGTCTTCGTCTGCCGACTTTGCCTGAACCATCCGTGCACGGTAGTTTTCGTTCAGGAGTGTGTCCCAATACCTTAGCTCACGATCCAGACAGCCGCCCATGCCATAGGTCGAATAACCGCCCGGTGCTTCCATACAAAGGTTCGCCGAAAGCCCGATGCAGGCCCGCTGCTCGGTGAACTCTTCGGCCCCGGCAAGGCAACTGGCTGTAGCGTCGTCGGAATAGGTAATGTCCTGCGCCGCTGCTGGCCCGGCCAGAAGCGCGAGAGCCAGCAGCGCGGCGCGCATCACATCGCCCCCATCATCTCGCGGCCCACCAGCATGCGGCGGATTTCCGAAGTGCCCGCACCAATTTCCATCAGCTTGGCATCGCGGAAGATACGTCCCACGGGGTTGTCGGACAGATAGCCCGCGCCGCCCATAGCCTGCACCGCCTGATGCGCCTGCACCATCGCTTGTTCAGAGGCATAGAGGCAGCAGGCAGCTGCGTCCTGACGGGTAACGTCGCCGCGGTCACAGGCCTGCGCCACGCTATAGACATAGGCCCGCGCGGAGTTCATCGCGGTGTACATATCCGCCATCTTGCCCTGCATCAGTTGGAAATCCCCGATACGCTGCCCGAACTGCTTGCGCTCGGCCATATAGGGCATGATCTCGTCCAGACAGGCCGCCATGATGCCAAGGCCGATGCCCGCAAGCACCACGCGCTCGTAATCAAGGCCCGACATCAGCACGCGCACGCCCTTGCCCTCTTCGCCGAGGATGTTTTCAAACGGCACTTCGCAATCGTCAAAGATCAGCTCGGCCGTGTTCGACCCGCGCATGCCAAGCTTGTCAAAATGGTTTGAGGTGGTGAAGCCTTTCATCGACTTCTCGATCAAGAAGGCGGTGATGCCTTTGGAGCCTGCCTCGGGGTCGGTCTTGGCATAAACCACCAGTGTCTCGGCGTCCGGCCCGTTGGTGATCCAGTATTTATTGCCGTTCAGACGGAAGTGATCGTTTCGCTTTTCAGCATTCAGTTTCATGCTGACCACGTCACTGCCCGCGCCCACTTCGGACATGGCCAGCGCGCCGACATGCTCACCGGAGCAGAGTTTCGGCAAGTATTTTGCTTTCTGCTCAGCCGTGCCATTCAGCTTGATCTGGTTCACACAAAGGTTGGAATGCGCGCCGTAAGAAAGCGAGACCGAAGCAGACGCCCGGGCGATCTCTTCCACGGCGACCGTATGGGCGACATAGCCAAGGCCCGAGCCGCCGAACTCTTCCTCGACGGTCATGCCCAAAAGGCCCAGCTCTCCCATTTCAGTCCAAAGCTCTGGCGGGAATTCGTTCTTTGTGTCGATTTCCGCCGCCAACGGCTTAACGCGCTCCTGCGCCCAGCGGTGCACCATCTCACGCATGGCCGCGACGTCTTCTCCCAGATCAAACTGCATACTTGCGTTGAACACGGCTTCTCCCCCCGATTTATTGAACGCTTGTTCATTACCTACCGCCCCACCTGCGGTGCGTCAAGCGGCGCGACGTGGAACCGCCCCGCGTGGCGGCGGGTTGGCCCTGTGACTGACAGAACGATACAATAAAGCGAGATGCAAATGAGCGATGATCTGAAAAAAGAGTTTTGGGACCGGCTGGACGACACCCGCGCGGGGATGTTGATGACCAAGACCGCCCGCGCAGTGCCGATGACACACTACATCGACGAAGACGACCGCGCCGCCGTGTTGTGGTTCATCACAGCCAAAGGAACTGACCTGGCAAAGTCTGCAGAGGGCCGCGCGGCTGCGGAATATATCATCGCCAGCAAGGACGAATCTCTTTGGGCGCGGATCGACGGGCATGTCTCTGCCGTGACCAACCCCACCGAACTGGACAAAATCTGGAACGCCATTGCCGGCGCGTGGTTTGAGGATGGTAAGCAAGACCCAGATGTGCAGCTGGTGCGTTTTGATCTGACCGAAGCCGAGGTCTGGGCCACTGACGGTGGGTTCAAGTTCCTTTACGAGATCGGCAAGGCGCAACTGACCGGCGGCAAGCCTGATATGGGCAAGCACGGTACGATCCGCTTCTGACCTTATTTGATTTGGGAGATGGTGCTGACCTCTGACCGGACGATCCGTGCACGTTCGTCCAATAGGAATGTCGTGGTCAGCACCCCCCGCCGGTTCTCATCCAAACTGCGTACAGAGCAGCAATCACGCCTCGGCAGTGCAACCTCAGCAGCTTTCGCTGGGGACCAGTTCATGCGATGCCGCTGCTTGTCCTGCACCTCCTAAAATCAGTTGTGCCTAGGTGAAGCTGCGCATATGTCGATGCCCCCTCAAGCGGCCTTACCAATCAGCCGCTCGATCACCCCCGGCAGATCAGCGAAATCGTTCAAAAGCGCCTCTGGTTCCAGCGCGGCCACATCAGTGCCCCCGGGTCCAAAGGTGACCAGCACACAAGGCACCCCTGCCGCGCGCGCGGTCTTCCGGTCGGTTTCGGTATCCCCGATCAGCACACATTGCGCCGGGTCCCCGCCCGCCCGCCGCGCGGTTTCAAACAGGTGTTCCGGGTCAGGTTTGCGCACCGCCAGCGTATCGGCCCCAAGCATCGCACCAAATGCATCGCGCACGCCAAGCCGCGTGAGCAGAAGTTCCGCCAAGGCTTCGGGCTTGTTGGTGCAGATCGCAACGCGGTAGCCTGCCGCCTTTAGCGCGGCGACGGCCTCCATCGCGCCGGGATACATGATCGTATGGGTGTCGATCTCACGGCGGTAAGCCTCAAGCAGCATCGGATAGTAGCGGTCAATTGTTGCCGCATCATCGGCGCGGCCAAGTTTTTGCATCCCCAGCGTGAGCATCGCGCGCCCGCCGCGCAGCGCGGTCCCTGCATCTTCGGCATGGACCAGCACATCCCCCTCGCCCATGTCGCGGAAACAGGCATTGGCAGCGGCGATCAGATCGCCCGAGGTATCGGCCAAAGTGCCGTCGAGGTCGAAAACGACTGTCTTCATCGGATACTCCTAGGGCGGAACCCCGCCTCTTTAATTGTCACTGTGTTGCAGACCGCAATCTAGTTTGATGGGTGGTGGACTTGCGCCTTTGTGCGAAGCGCGTAAAGAGAATGCAAGCTGAAGGACAAAGAGATTTACATGGATACTGCACTGATCATCCTCGCCGCAGGCAAGGGGACACGGATGAACTCGGACCTGCCAAAGGTTCTGCACCGGGTCGCCTCTGCCCCGATGCTGGAACATGCCATGGCGGCTGGTGCCATGCTGGCGCCGCGCCATACGGTTGTCGTCGCGGGCCACGGGGCGGATCAAGTGCGTGCTGCGGCCACCCTCTTTGACGAGGATGCGCAGGTGGTCGAACAAACCGAACAGCTTGGCACGGCCCATGCTGTGGCACAGGCCCGCCCGGCGCTGGAAGGTTTTGATGGCATGGCGTTGGTGCTTTATGGCGACACGCCTTTCGTGCAACCTGAGACGCTGGAAGAGATGCAAGAAGCGCTGGCCACCCATGATGTGGTCGTTCTGGGCTTCGAGGCCGCTGACCCCGCTCGCTATGGCCGCTTGGTGATGCAGGGCGACGCGCTGGAGCGTATCGTCGAGTTCAAAGACGCCTCTCCTGAGGAACGCGCTATCACCCTGTGCAACTCCGGCGTAGTGGCTTGCAAGTCAGACCTGCTGTTCGATCTGATCGACAAGGTCGGCAACGAAAACGCCTCAGAAGAATACTACCTAACGGACATCATCGGCCTTGCCCGTGCCGAAGGCCGCAGCGCCACGGTGGTGACCTGCGCTGAGGCCGAGACCATGGGCGTGAACTCCCGTGCCGATCTTGCCCGTGCCGAGGCGGCGTTCCAATCCCGCGCCCGCGCGCTGCTGATGGAAGACGGCGTGACCCTTATTGCGCCCGAAACAGTCTTCCTCGCTCGCGACACCTATATCGGCCGCGATACGGTGGTGGAGCCGAACGTCGTGTTCGGCCCGAATGTCACTGTCGAATCCGGCACCACGATCCGCGCGTTCTCGCATCTCGAAGGCTGCCATGTCTCGCGCGGCGGCGTTGTCGGGCCTTACGCCCGCCTGCGGCCCGGGGCCGAACTGGCCGAAGACGTGCGGATCGGCAATTTCGTCGAAGTGAAGAACGCGCAGATCGCCGAAGGGGCCAAGGTCAACCATCTAAGCTACATCGGCGATGCGACCATAGGCGCGCGCAGCAACATCGGCGCGGGCACGATCACCTGCAATTATGACGGTGTGATGAAACACCATACAACCATCGGCGCCGGAGCCTTCATCGGCTCCAACACCATGCTGGTCGCGCCGGTGACCATTGGGGACGGTGCAATGACGGGCTCGGGCTCGGTCATCACATCCGACGTAGAGCCGGAAGCACTGGCTCTGTCACGCGCGCCACAGGTCGAAAAACCCGGCATGGCGCGCAAAATGTTCGAAATTCTAAAGGCCAAAAAGGCAAAAATGCAGAGGGGCAGCTAAAAATGTGTGGAATTGTAGGGGTGCTCGGCAACCACGAAGTTGCGCCGATCCTCGTTGAATCGCTTAAACGGCTTGAATACCGCGGCTATGACAGCGCCGGTATCGCCACCTTAAACGAAGGCAAACTCGACCGTCGTCGGGCCTTGGGCAAGCTGGTGAACCTTTCTGATGCGCTTGTGCATGACCCGCTGGCGGGCAAATCTGGTATCGGCCACACCCGTTGGGCCACCCATGGCGCGCCCAGCGTGAACAATGCGCACCCGCATCAAGCCGGGCCAGTCGCCGTGGTACACAACGGGATCATCGAAAACTTTCGCGAACTGCGGGCGGAATTGGCCGAGCATGGCGTGCAGTCTGTTACAGAGACCGATACCGAAACTGTTGCCCTACTAACCCAGCACCACATGGCCCAGGGCGCAGCCCCTATTGAGGCGGCCAAGCAAACCCTCGCGCGGCTTGAGGGCGCTTTTGCGTTGGCTTTCCTTTTCGATGGGCACGAAGACCTTCTCATCGCCGCGCGCAAAGGCTCGCCCTTGGCCATCGGCTATGGTGAGGGCGAAATGTATGTCGGCAGCGACGCCATCGCGCTGGCCCCGCTGACCAACCGCATCGCCTATCTCGAAGAAGGCGATTGCGCTGTGATCACCCGCACCTCGGTCGAGATCACTGATCGGAACGGCGCGCTGGCCAACCGCGCGATCAAGACTGTGCAGATCGACAGCACCCGCATCGACAAAGCCGGGCACAAACACTTCATGTCGAAGGAAATCGCCGAGCAACCCGGCGTGATTGGTGCGGCTATCGGCCACTATCTGACGCCCGAAGGCCAGATCAATATTAGCACGCAGGATATTGATTTCACGCAGTTTGACCGGATCGTCATGGTGGCTTGCGGCACCGCTTCCTATGCCTGCCTTACCGCCAAATACTGGTTTGAACAGATCGCCCGCCTCCCGGTCGAAGTGGATGTGGCCTCTGAATTCCGCTACCGCGAACCGCCGATCTCGCCGCGCACGCTGGCGGTGTTTGTGAGCCAGTCGGGCGAAACCGCCGATACACTGGCCGCCTTGCGCTATTGCGAGGGCAAAGCGGCGCGGATCCTATCGGTCGTTAACGTTTCCGAAAGCTCGATCGCCCGCGAAAGCGATCTGGCCCTGCCGATCCATGCTGGTGTCGAAGTCGGCGTAGCCTCAACCAAGGCCTTCACCTGCCAATTGGTCGTGCTTTTCGCCCTCGTCCTCAAGGCCGCGCGTGACCGTGAGACGATCACGGCTGAAACCTTCGCAGATCACATCTCAAGCCTGCGGGGGTTGCCCGCGATCATCAGCACCGCGCTGGAACAGAACGACACAATGCAAGAGGCCGCGCTCAAGCTATCTCATGCCCGCGACGTATTGTTCTTGGGTCGGGGGCAGATGTATCCGCTCGCTCTCGAAGGCGCACTTAAACTTAAAGAAATCAGCTATATACACGCCGAAGCTTATGCATCTGGCGAACTGAAACACGGCCCCATCGCATTGGTCGATGAACATGTGCCTGTGGTGGTCATGGCCCCGCGCGATGCGCTTTTCGACAAAACTGTAAGCAACATGCAAGAAGTCATGGCGCGCAAAGGCAAGGTGATCCTGATCTCGGATTCCAAAGGTCAGGCCGAAGCCAATGATGGCGTTTGGTTCAGCATCGAAATGCCACCGGTGCCTGATGCGCTGGCGCCGATCCTCTATGCCATTCCCGCCCAGTTGCTGGCCTATCACACCGCCGTTGCCAAAGGCACCGATGTGGATCAGCCGCGCAATCTGGCAAAATCGGTGACAGTAGAATGAACTTGGAAACCGCTCTTGAAGAGCTTGAAGCACTGGCCAACCCGGCCCGTGCAGAAGAGATGCGCGCCTATCACAAAGCTGACCGCCGCTATCTTGGCCTGACCAACCCGCAAATCGCGGATCTTGCACAGGCTTGGCGCGAAGAACTCGATGTTGAGGGGCGCGTCGCTCTGGCCGACGGGTTGTGGCAGTCCGATATCTTTGAGGCGCGGGTCGCGGCGGCCAAATTGCTGACCCAAGCACGGCTACGGCCCGACGATCAAGCCGCATGGTCGCTGATTGCCAGTTGGACCGCGGATTTCGACAGTTGGGCAATTGCCGACCATGCCAGTATGGCGGCGCAGAAACGCCTAATGGCCGATCCGACACGTTTGGACGAACTGGAAGACTGGGTCGCCTCTGATCACCTTTGGACGCGGCGCGCGGTGCTGGTTTCGACCCTGCCATGGACCAAGCAGAACAATCCTAGGCCCGAGGAACTCGAAGCCCGCGACCGCATTCTTGGTTGGGCGGCGACGATGGTTCCGGATCACCGGCAGTTCATCCAAAAGGCAATCGGCGCGTGGCTGCGTGACCTGTCCAAACATGACCCCGACCGCACGCGGACCTTTATCGCGGCCCATGGAGAGGCGATGAAACCTGTGGCGGTAAAAGAAGCCCTGCGCCTGCTGAAAAAGTCCGACGGCGCAGGCTAAAAGCCCATAAGCGTTTAACTTTCGGCCGACACTTCGACCGTGGTGAGATCAGTCAAAGACGCACCGATCAACCGCAATGCGGGCAGCGACATGCGGCTGCCCGCAGTTGCAGGCCCGTCCAGCGGGATCAACGTCACCGAGGCTGATTTGCCTGTGGCGGGGTTGGTCACCCGGCCGGGCTGCTCGGATCTCACGAGGGGTGTTTTCAACCACAACCCGGGCTCTGTCGCGCTGCCGAGGCTGGCCACAGTCGTTCCCAATGTAGCGCCTGCACTGGCTGGGGCGCGGGTGGCGGCTTCACGCTCTGCCGCGGTTGTCGTATCCAGCGCCTCGGCACTGGCGCCTGAGGTCGCGATCGGAGAGGCGGCAGGCGCAGGGGCCGCGACCTCTGCTTGGGCGTCTACCGAAGCTTTCGCTGATGCAGCGGCTGCGGGTGCCTGCTCTGGTTGGGCGGTTTCCATCCCAAACCGTTCAGCCAGATTGCTGCAGCCCGCGGTGGCGGCTACGATGAATAGCGGGAGAATAATACGTGTCATGCTGCAAGACTATCTCTGCCCCGCGCCCTTATCAATCGCCCAAATGCCGCTTGCCCCGCACTGGGCGGAGCATTACCTATGACACATGACAGCACCCCTTATTGACCCATTCATGCGCGCGATCACCTATCTGCGCGTCTCCGTCACCGACCGCTGCGATTTTCGCTGCGTCTACTGCATGTCGGAAAACATGACCTTTTTGCCTAAAAAGGAATTGCTGACGCTGGAAGAACTGGACCGGCTGTGCAGCAACTTCGTCAACTTGGGCGTTGAGAAACTGCGCATCACGGGTGGCGAGCCTTTGGTCCGCCGGGGGATCATGACCTTCTTTGAGGGGATGAAACGGCACCTCGACAGTGGCGCGCTGAAAGAACTGACGTTGACCACCAATGGCAGCCAGTTGGAACGCTTCGCCGATGACCTTTACGCCGCTGGTGTGCGCCGGGTGAATGTCTCGCTCGACACGCTGGACGAACAGAAATTCGCGGATATCACCCGCTGGGGCCGCCTGCCGCAGGTGCTGCGCGGGATTGATGCGGCACAACGCGCGGGGTTGAAGATCAAGATCAACGCGGTGGCGCTTAAGGGCTTTAACGAGCCTGAGCTGCCGCGCATCACCGAATGGTGCGCCGAGCGTGGGATTGATCTGACGTGGATCGAAGTCATGCCGATGGGCGATCTGGGCAACGAGGACCGCTTTGGCCAGTTCTGGTCGCTCAAGGATGTGCGCGCGCGCTATGCGGAGCATTACACCGTCACCGATCTGGCCGAGCGTACCGGCGGCCCCGCCCGCTATGTGCGGCTGGAAGAAACCGGTCAGAAGATCGGTTTCATCACCCCGCTAAGCCATAATTTCTGCGAAAGCTGCAACCGTGTGCGGGTCACTTGCACGGGTGAGATTTTCATGTGTCTGGGTCAAGAAGATGTGGCCGATCTGCGCGCACCGCTGCGCGACCACCCCGATACGGATGTCCCGCTTCAAGAGGCGATCCGCGCGGCGATTGACCGCAAGCCGAAGGGGCATGATTTCGACTACTCCCGCCAGCGCGTGGACGGTCAAATGCCGCGTCACATGAGCCATACGGGCGGCTGAGCCTCATGGCCACGCCGCTTCTTTACCGGGCATGGGTCGCGGCAAGCGCTGTGATGCTGCCCATTGCCGGGCGGCAGTCCATGGCCAAACTGCGCCGGGCTGATGTTGACCCGAAACGCGCCCGCGAAAAGCTCGGTCACGCCAGCCAACCGCGCCCCGCGGGTCAGCTGATCTGGTTTCACGCCGCCTCAGTTGGGGAAAGCCTGTCGGTGCTGGCGCTGATAGACCGGATGGGCCGCGCCCTGCCGCAGGCGCATTTTCTGATCACCTCAGGCACCGCGACCTCGGCCCGGCTTGTGGCAAGCCGTCTGCCGCCCCGCACGCTGCACCAATTCGCGCCGCTCGACGCCCCCGGCCCGCTGAAGCGGTTTTTGAACCACTGGCGCCCGGATGCAGCACTTTTCGTCGAAAGCGAACTCTGGCCTCAGATGCTGCGGCGCACCCATGCCCGCGGCACAGCGATGGCGCTGATCAACGCGCGGATGTCGCAACGCTCGATTGAACGGTGGCAAAAGCAGCCCGCGCTGGCGGGGTTCTTGTTCGGCGTGTTTGACCTGATCCTGACCCAGAATGACGCGATGGCGCGGGCAATGGGTACAATCAATGCCCCCGTTGATCGCGTCGCGGCGGGGATAAACCTGAAATCGATGGCAGGCCCCTTGCCGCAGGACGATGACACCGTCGCAGAGGCCCGCAAGGCCTTGGGCGCCCGCCCGGTCTGGATCGCTTCCTCTACCCATCCGGGCGAAGAGAAATCCGTTTTGGAGGCGCATCGGCAATTGCTCAAACGCTTCCCCGATCTCTGCCTCATCCTTGTCCCCCGCCACCCGGAACGCGGTGACGAAGTGGCCGGTCTCATCGCCAGCGTCGGTCTGACCCATGGCCGCCGGACGCGAGGCGACATGCCGCACGAGCAGGTCTATCTGGCTGATACTCTTGGGGAATTGGGCACGTGGTACGCCCTGTCGAACATCGTCTTTCTGGGCGGATCATTGCACCCTATCGGGGGCCATAACCCATATGAGGTCGCACAGGCTGGCGCGATGGTACTGTCTGGCCCCCATGTCACCAATTTCGCCGAAACATATGCCGAGATGGAGGCCGCAGGCGCGGCGCGGCTGGTCGCGGGCACGCAGGATTTGGCGGATCGGGTTGCGGATTTGCTCAGCAACGACATCGCCCGCGCCAGTGGTGTGGCCTCGGCCAAATCCTATGCCGCGGCGCAAGCTGACAAGCTCGACAGTATCGCCGAACGGCTGATCACGGCGATGCGTCTGCGTGAGAGAGGCCCGGATGCCTGAGCTTTACGTCACCAATTACAACCGCAACTTCACCGGGGTTTCCGCCACAGCGGCCAATGTGATCCGGCAACAGATTACACGCCACGAAATGGCGCTGGTGGGCCAGCCCCTGCCCGGCTGCCCGACCCCGCTGACCCGCGCGGCGGCGGCGCGGATCACCCGCAATCACCCACCCGCAGATCATCCCTTTGCCATTTGGCACGTGCGCCGCAATACTGAGATGCGCAGCGCACTCTGGCTGCGCGATGTGCGCCGCGCCAATATCAAAATCGTCTTCACCTCAGCCGCGCAGCGCTTGCATTCGGCCTATCCGCGCTGGCTGATCCGTCAGATGGACGCAGTGATTGCGACAACCGAACGCGCGGCGGAGTTCGTGCCCCATGTCCGCGCCGTGGTGCCGCATGGTGTGGACACCGATGTCTTCTCGCCCGCTACGAACCGGGCAAACGCTTGGGAGCAGCTTGGCTTTGGCGGCACCCACGGCATTGCTACCGTGGGGCGCATTCGGCCCGAGAAAGGCACCGATCTTTTTGTTGAAGCGATGCTGCGCCTGCTGCCCGAGCGCCCCGGCGCGGTGGCGCTGGTCATTGGCCGGGCGGGCGGCAAGCATGATGCGTTTCTGACCAAGCTCAAGGCGCAGGTCGAAGCCGCGGGGCTGGCCGACCGCTTGCTCTTTGTCGGAGAATATCCAGCCGCCGACCTGCCGAAACTGATGCGCGCGCTGTCGCTCGTTGTGCAACTGCCGCGCTATGAAGGCTACGGGATGGTCCCGCTTGAAGCCCTGGCCTCTGGCGTGCCTTTCGTGGGCAGCGACGCGGGCTATTACGGGGCATTCTCAAACGCGGGCCGCGTGGGCAAAGTGGTACCACTGGGTGCTGCGGAGGCTGCGGCCCATGCCGCCCTGTCCATGCTTACGCGGGACGATCAAGCCGCCCTGTCAGAGGCCGCGCGCCACTGGGCTGAACAGCGCTTTAGCGCGCGGGCCGAGGCAGACGGGATCGAAACGGTTTACCGCGCGCTTTGGGAGCGCGGCTAACTCCGACGAAAAACGCGCCCCCCGAGGGAGGCGCGCAATTTCTTTATGGGGTATGAAATTAAGCCGCTGGCATCCGCTGCTCGACGATCCCCGCCCACCAGCTACACCCAGCCGGAATAGCTTCGTCGTTGAAGTTATATTCCGGGTGGTGCACCGCCGCGGTATCGCCGTTGCCCACCAAGATATAAGCGCCGGGGCGCTCTTCGAGCATGAAGGCAAAATCCTCGCCGCCCATGACCAGTGGCGCCTCAACACAATCGCCGGAGACGGAGCGTGCCACATCGGCTGCAAACTCGGTCTGCTCGTCGTGGTTCACCATGACCGGATAGCCCCGGTGATAGGTCACATTGGCCGTGCCGCCAAAGGTTGCAGCGATGCCGTTGCAAATTTCATTGATGCGTTTTTCAGCAAGGCTGCGGACCTCAGCTGACATTGTCCGCACGGTGCCTTTCATCTGCACCCGCTGCGGGATCACGTTGAACGCTTTGGAGGATGTCTCAAACGCGGTGACCGAGACCACGATCTGCTCCACCGGGTCGGCATTGCGCGCGGCGATGGTTTGCAACGCCAGAACGGCCTGTGCTGCCATGACTGTGGTATCAATCGTCTCATGCGGTTTGGCGGCATGGCCACCGCGGCCTTCGAAGGTGATGTCGAACTGATCGGTCGCGGCAAAGAAAGACCCGGGGCGGATGCCGAAAGAGCCCGTGGGCATGCCCGGCCAGTTGTGCATGCCGTAGACCTCTTGAATGCCCCAACGGTCCATCATGCCATCTTCGCACATTTCGCGACCACCGCCGCCGCCTTCTTCGGCGGGTTGAAAGATCACTACAACCGTGCCGTCAAAGTTACGGGTCTCAGCCAGATATTGCGCGGCCCCCAGCAGCATGGCGGTGTGGCCGTCATGGCCGCAGGCATGCATTGCGTCGGGGGTTTTCGAGGCATAGTCGAGGCCGGTCTGCTCATTGATTGGCAGCGCGTCCATGTCAGCGCGCAGGCCGACCACCTTGCCCGAGGCCGTAGACTTGCCCTTGATCACACCGACAACGCCGGTGCGGCCAATGCCTTCGACGACGTCGTCACAGCCAAAGGCGCGCAGTTTCTCGGCGACGATGCCAGAGGTGCGGTGCGTCTCGAAAAGGATCTCTGGGTTCTCATGCAGGTCGCGGCGCCATGCGGTGATGTCGTCATGCAGCTCGGCAAATCGGTTCTTAACGGCCATTTGGGAAGTATCCTCCGGTTGGGTTTGAGCGCCGCGTTTCATGCATGCGCATTTATCTGCCACATGCTTACGCCCTTGCCAGCCGGTCCTCAACCACCTGCGCGAACCATGAGCAGCCTGCCGGGATCGCAGCATCGTCAAAGTCATATTCCGGATGGTGCACCGTCGCCCCGTCGCCGTTTCCGATCATAATATAGGCACCAGGTCGCGCATTCAGCATGTAGGAAAAATCTTCGCCCGCCATGATGGGCGGCGTGTCGCGGTCGGTGTCGGGGGTGATCTGATCGGCGGCCTCAGCAGCATAGCGCGTATGCTCGGGATGGTTGCGGGTGACGGGATAGCCGCGCTGGTAGTCGATCTCGGCCTTGCACTGATGCGCCTCGGCGGTCAGGCGGGTGATGTCGTGCAAGCGCTGCTCGGCCAAGTCCCGCACCTCGGGGGCCAAGGTGCGCACCGTGCCGCGCAAGAGCACCTGATGCGGCAGAACGTTGTGGCTGTCGGTGTCGCTGCGCAGGGTGCAGACCGAGACAACGACTTGCTTTAGCGGGTCAGTGTTGCGGCTGGCGATGGATTGCAGTGCAATCAGCACATGGGCGGCGGCGAGGTTGGTATCGATCGCCTCATGCGGGGCAGCAGCATGGCCGCCCTGCCCGGTGAGCGTGATGTTGAATTCATCCGCAGCCGCCAAGAGCGCCCCTTCGCGGATCGCAAAATGCCCCGTCGGATGACCCGGCATATTATGCATGCCGTAGACTTCGTCGATGCCCCAGCGGTCCATCAGCCCCTCCGCGACCATGACTTCGCCGCCACCGCCGCCTTCTTCGGCGGGTTGAAAGATCAGCACGACACGGCCATCGAAATTGCGTGTTTCGGCGAGGTATTGCGCGGCCCCCAGCAGCATCGCGGTGTGACCGTCATGGCCGCAGGCATGCATCTTGCCGGGGGTTTTCGAGGCATAGGGCAGCCCTGTCGCCTCCATAATCGGGAGCGCGTCCATGTCAGCACGCAGCCCGATGGTGCGGCCCGAGGTGTTGCTCTGCCCTTCGATCACCGCAACGACGCCAGTCTGCGCGATCCCGGTGGTGATGTCGGTGATGCCAAAGCTACGCAGCTTCTCCTCGACGAATTTCGAGGTTTCAGGCAGATCGAACATCAGTTCTGGATGCTCATGCAGGTGGCGCCGCCATCCGGTGATCTCGGCGTGGGTCTCGGCAAAGCGGTTCTTGATCGGCATGGGCTATCCTTTAATAAAATCGGGTCAGATCGCCGGACCGGGGCGGATGGGCGTGCCATCACTGAACCGATCGGCGCGGAACCTGCTCAGATCATGCCCCGGCGCATTTCCCATGACCAGAGCCGCCAGCACCCGCCCCATCCCCGGCCCGATGCCAAAACCATGTCCAGACATGCCCGTGCCAATGGTCAGGCCCGGAATTTGCGCACAATGATCCACCACCGGCACGATATCGGGCATTGTGTCGATCATCCCGGCCCATGAAGTGCGCGCCGTGATGGGCGGCAGATCAGGATAAAGGGCTGCGAACTGCTTCAGCACTTTGCGCAGTCGGCGGTGATCGGGCGCGGGGTCAAGAATGCGCATCGCCTCAAACGGGCTAAGGCTGTCAGCGGCCCAATGGCGGGGGGTTGTCCAAGCGTCAGGAAACCCCTTTGGTGCCGACGCGCGGAGCCGCTGGCCAAACGGGTTGTCGCGCAGTTGCGGCAGGTAATGGCGGAAGGCGCGGAAGGCATCGGGGCCGATGTACAGGTCCGGAGCCGCCCCCGGTGCCAGCGTATAGCCCCCATCGGCACGGCGGCGGAAGGCAAGACCAGCCTCGGCCACGGCACCGGCGTGAACTTCGGGCAGCACATTGGTTGCCACGACGGATTCGCGCACCGAAAGTTGCGGCAGGCTGACGCCATGCGCACGTAGAAACAGCGCTGACCATGCTCCGCCCGCGAGCACGACCGCGGCGGTGCGGATCGCCCCCGCTTCGGTCACCACCCCCGCGATGCGGCCAGCGGCAAGGTCGAGCTTGCGCACAGCGCAATTCTCGATAATCCGCACGCCTTCTTTGACCGCCAAGGCCGCAAGAGCGGGCACCGCGGCCCAAGGCTCGGCGCGCATGTCCGAGGGGGTGACCAGCGCCCCCGCATAGGTCTTGCTCAGCCCCGGAAAGGCAGCAGCAACCTCGCCTGCGTCCATCAGGCGGCTGTCGATGCCGTTCGCCGCAGCATGGGGCAACCAATCGGCATAGCCCTGCATTTTCGCCTCAGAGCTTGCCAGATAGGTGACACCGGTCTGCTTTAGCCCGATATCGCGGTCCAGTTGCGGGGCCAATTCGCGCCACAGCTTTGCCGCCTCGACCATGATCGGCAGTTCCGCCGGGTCACGCCCCTGCTGGCGAATCCAGCCCCAGTTGCGGCTAGATTGTTCGGCGGCGATGCGCCCCTTCTCCAAAAGCGTGACCTGTTTGCCTGCGCGCGCCAGAAACAGCGCGGTGCAGACGCCGATTACCCCGCCGCCGATCACCACAACTTCGCTCTCGCGTGGTGGGGTGCGGGGATAGCTGGCGGGGCTTGAAAGGGTGATGGGGAAAGTAGACATGACACGGCCCTTGAGCAAAGGCCGCGCGAGCAGCATTAGGCGGCCGGAAAAATTGGCAGATCGTCTTACCGGGGAGCCGGGGGCTGTGGCACCCCCGCCCCGGCTTAGCCTTGTAGGCGGGTCAGCAATTTACGCATGAAGTCATGGCCTGCCTCAAATTGCGCCACTTCGATGTATTCATTGGGCTGATGCGCCTGCGCGATATCGCCGGGGCCACAGATCACAGCAGAATAACCCGCCTCCTGAAACTGCCCGGCCTCCGTGCCATAGCTGACCTTGTGACTTGCGTTGTCGCCAGTGATCTGGCGCGCGATCTGCTCGGCTTCGCCGTCTTTCTCGGGCTGCAGTGCGGGCACGTCAAAACGGGTTGAGGTTTCGATGTAGGTTTCAGGCACGATGGCCTGCATCTGCTTTTCGACCTCCCGCACCTTCTTGAGGTAGGCGGTGCCCCATTTGTCTTTGTCTTCGCCCGGCACCACACGGAAATCCATCGCGAACTTGCAGTCTTTCGCTGTGATATTATGCGCCGTGCCGCCTTCGATCACGCCGACATGGGCGGTGGTGAAGGGCGGGTCGAACATCGCCGCCGTCTCGGTCGGTTTGGCGGCCATATTGTCGCTGTTCACATCATTGGCCCATTCGATCAGCTTGGCCCCCGCCATGATTGCGTTGACGCCGGTGTGCAGCAACGAGGAATGGACTTCGAACCCAACCAGATGCGTGTTGAAACCGATGCCGCCCTTATGGCCGGTCACGGCCTGCATGGTCGACGGCTCGCCTACGATCACGGCAGAGCCTTTCGGCACCACGCCCTGCATCGCTTGGATCATCGGCGGGGCGCCGGTACAGCCGATCTCTTCGTCGAAGCTCAGCGCGATTTGCAGCGGGCGCTTCACTTCTGCATAATGCGCCTCAACCAGCGTCCAGATCGCCAGCGCATCGAACCCCTTCATGTCGCAGGTGCCGCGTCCGTAATAGCGGCCATCGCGTTCGGTCACGGTGAAAGGATCACTTTCCCACGGCTGGCCATCAATCGGCACCACATCGGTATGGCCCGAGAGCACGACAGCCCCCTCTTCCCACGGGCCCGCATGGGCAAAGAGCGCATGTTTGGGCTGATCAGGATCGACGTAGCGGTGGCATTCGATCCCGTGCGAGGCAAGGTAGTCGGCCACCCAGTCGATCAGCGGGATATTGGTGTCCCGCGACACGGTGGGAAAGCTGATGAGTTTGGTCATCAACTCAAGCGGGGTCAGGCGTTCGGTCATGGGAGTTCTTTCAATAGCCGCTGTCGGTGATAAGCACATGATGGCCCGGCTCCACCTCTTTATAGATCGAAGGCTCAGGCACATAGGAGGCAGGGTGGATCGGCGATGGAATTGGTTTGAAGTTTAAATCCTTCTCGGACTTGCGCCGGCGAGGGTCGGCGATCGGCACCGCTTTCATCAGCGCTTGAGTATAGGGGTGCTGCGGGTTCTCAAACACCCGCTGGCGCGAGCCTAGCTCAACAATGCGGCCCAGATACATGACGCCGACATAGTGGCTTACCCGCTCCACCACCGCCATGTCGTGGCTGATGAAGAGGAACGACAACTCCATCTCGGCCTGAAGCTCCATCATCAGGTTCAGCACCTGCGCCTGCACCGACACATCGAGAGCCGAGACCGCCTCATCCGCGATGATCAGCTTGGGGTTCAACGCAAGCGCACGGGCGATGGCGACACGCTGACGCTGACCGCCCGAAAGCTCATGTGGGAAGCGGCGCATGAAGCTGCGCGGCAGTTCGACCCGGTCAAACAGCATTTCGACGCGTTTGGTCACCTCGGCCCCTTTCAGGGTGGCGAAGTTGTGGATCGGCTCGGCCACCTGATCCGACAGCTGCATCTGCGGGTTGAGCGAGGCGAAGGGATCTTGAAAGATCATCTGCATATCAAGCCGCGCGGTCCGCAGCGCGGACTGGTCTAGCGACATGATGTCGACGCCGTCGAGGTTCACCTCGCCTGACATCGGTTCCACCAGCCGCAAGATCGACCGGCCCGCCGTGGATTTGCCGCAACCCGATTCGCCCACAAGGCTGAGCGTCTGGCCCTTGTTGATGGTAAAGGACAGGTCTTCGACGGCATGAACATTGGCCACGGTGCGGCGCAGGAAGCCGCCCTGCACCGGGAAACGCGTGGTCAGGTTCTTGACCGACAAGAGCACCTCGTCGCGGCCCTTAATCGGCAAGATTTCCTTGTCTTCCGACCCCAGCAGCTTCATCGGCTCTGGGTAGGGCTTGCCCGTCATCTCGCCCAGTTTTGGGACGGCGGCCAGCAGCGCTTTGGTGTAGGGGTGCTTGGGGTTCTCGAAAATCTCTTCGACGGTGCCCTCTTCGACCTTCTTGCCGCGGAACATGACGACGACGCGGTCGGCCATCTGTGCCACCACGGCCATGTCATGGGTGATGAACATCACCGCTGTGCCGGTCTCACGCTTTAGGCGGTCCATGAGTGCCAGGATTTCAGCCTGAATCGTCACATCAAGCGCGGTGGTCGGCTCGTCCGCGATCAGCAAGCGTGGCTCACAGGCCAGCGCCATGGCGATCACCACACGTTGGCGCATACCGCCCGACAGCTCATGCGGGTACTGCTTCAGCCGCCGCTCTGGTTCGGGGATACGGACCTGTTTCATCAGTTCCAGCGCGCGGGCCTCGGCCTCTTTACGCGACATGTTCAGATGCAGACGCAGGCCTTCGGTCATTTGCTTGCCGATGGTGAACACGGGGTTCAGCGCGGTCATCGGCTCTTGGAAGATCATGCCGATCTCATTGCCGCGAATCTTGCGCATAAGACTGCCGCTGCTGGCCGCCAGATCGAGCTGCCCTTTTTCGCCACGGTCAAAAAGCAGGCGACCGCCTGAAATTTCACCGCCGCCATATTCCACCAGCCGCATCAGCGACAGCGAAGACACCGATTTGCCCGACCCTGATTCTCCGACCACGCAAACCGTCTCTCCGGGGTTGATGTCAAAACTTACGTCTTCGACACCCACAACCGGGCCGTCTTTGGTCTGAAATTCGACGCGGAGGCCCTGAATTTGGGCGATTGGCGCCCCGCTTGTGTGATCCAGCATCTGTTTCCCTGTTATTTTTATTGGCGCAGATTTTGCCTGACGCTACGGCGAATGCCATGAGACTGTCAAACCTGACAGGCGGGCTTTGCGCTTTGTCATAAATGCGCCACGTCCGCCCTTGCAATTTTTGGGAAACCTGTTTCGATACGGCTCACGCGGTTTGGAAAGAGCGCTTCGATCACAGGTTGAATATTGCCTGTTTTGGCATGTTTAGCGGGTGAAGTTCATGTACTTTCCAGAACGACAACAAAAAGGCGGGGCTAATCCCGTCCACTAAAAGCGGCACGCCCACGTGTCCAACATGGAGTAAGATATGAAACTGAAGACCCTATTGATGGGGGCTGTCGCATCGACTGCGTTTGCCCCTATGGCCTTTGCAGAAGCCCATGAGGGCGAGCGCGGCCGGGACGGTGAAGTCAAAATCATCTATTGGCAGGCACCCTCGATCCTGAACCCTTATCTGTCGAGCGGCACAAAGGACGTTGAAGCTTCTTCGCTGATCCTCGAACCCCTTGGTCGCTATGACGAGAACGGCGCGCTGGTCCCCTATTTGGCGACAGAGATCCCCACGCTGGAAAACGGCGGCGTGAGCGAAGACCTCAAGACCATTACATGGAAACTGAAAGACGGGTTGGTTTGGTCCGATGGCTCCCCCGTCACCGCCAACGATGTCAAGTTCACTGCAGACTACTGCATGAACCCCGAAGGCGGCTGCGCGCAGCTGGCCAAATTCGAAGGTGTGTCCTCCGTTGACGTGGTCGACGACCAGACCGTCAAAGTGACCTTCTCCGAGCCGATGCCAAACCCTTACGGCCCCTTCATGGGCGGCCAATCCCCCATTATTCAGGCGGCACAGTTTGCGGATTGTACCGGTGCCAAAGCGCCCGAGTGTACCGAAGCGAACTTCAACCCCATCGGCACTGGCCCCTTCACTGTCACCGAATTTCGTCCCAATGACGTGATTACCATGGCTGCCAACGAAAACTTCCGCGATGCGGGCAAGCCTGCCTTTGCCACGCTGACCTTTAAAGGTGGCGGCGACGCGACCGCCGCGGGCCGTGCAGTGATGGAAACAGGCGAGTTTGACTACGCTTGGAACCTGCAGCTGGCACCCGATGTCATCTCGAAAATGGCCGAAGGCGGCAAAGGGACACCGATCTCGGCTTTCGGTACGTTGGTTGAGCGTCTTGAGCTGAACATGACCGACGCCTCCCCTGACCTGCCGGAAGGTGAGCGCGCCACAGGCAAGCACCCGCACCCGATCTTGAGCGATGAGAAAGTGCGCCGCGCGCTTTCCATGGCGATCGACCGCGAACTGCTGGTCGAAGTCGGCTACGGCCAAGCGGGCCGCGCCACCTGCAACATGGTGCCCGCACCAGAGCTTTATGCATCCGACAACACCGACTGTCTGACCCAAGACATCGAAGGCGCCAAGGCGCTTTTGGACGAAGCGGGCTGGACCGACAGCGATGGCGACGGCGTGCGTGACAAGGACGGCAAAAAGCTGGCCCTGCTCTACCAGACCTCGACCAACGCCGTGCGTCAGGATTTCCAAGCGCTGATCAAAGATTGGTGGAGCCAGATCGGTGTTGAAACCGAACTGCGCAACATCGACTCTTCGGTCTTCTTTGGGGGTGATCCCGGTTCGACCGACACGTTCCAGCGTTTCTATGCAGACGTGGAAATGTACGCCAACAACTTCGATGGCACCGACCCGCAAAGCTACCTCGCTCAGCGGACCTGCGCCAAATTCCCAAGCCCGGAATCGCAGTGGCAGGGTGAGAACATCAACCGCTTCTGCGACGAAGAGTATGACGCCATGGTGGCCGAACTGGGCCGCACCGGCGAAATGGAAAAGCGTGGCGAGCTGGCCAAGAAGCTGAACGACATGCTGACCAAAGACAGCTATTCGATCCTGCCGCTGGTTGACCGTGGTCGTGTCTCGGCTGCTGCCAACACGCTCGGTGGCGTCGTGCTGAACACATGGGACTCCGAGTTGTGGAATGTCGCAGATTGGTACCGCAAGGCAGAATGACATAGGACGGAGGCGCGGCCTGCTGCGCCTCTAGCCACGAACCCTCGGGGGTGTGCGCAAGTCGCATACCCCCTTTCGCCCCCACCCCCTCACAGACTGACTTACAAAGGCGACGCCCATGTTGACCTTCACCATCCGACGACTGTTTTTGTCGATCCCAACGCTTTTGTTTATCAGCCTGGTGATTTTCCTGCTGCTACAACTCGCCCCCGGCGACCCGATGGCCCAAGTGCCACTCACGGTCCCGCCTGAGGTGAAAGAGAAGATGCGCGAGGCGCTTGGCCTCGGACAGCCGATCTATATCCAATATTGGAAATGGCTGGTTCAGGTCTTCTGGATCGAGCCGCAGGTCTTCATCGACTACCTTACCAACCGCTCCACGCTTTTTAGCTGGCTGCCTGACACCAACCTGTCTGATGGCAAGCTGCGCGTGATCTCTTGGCAGACCCGTTCGCCGGTGATGGATATCGTAATCCAGCGAATGCCGCAGACCCTTTGGGTTGTGGGGCTGGCCTATATCGTTGGCATCGTCATCGCCATTCCGATCGGCATCTACTCGGCCTACCGTCACTACTCGGTCTTCGACCAAGCGGGGACGTTCATCACCATGATCGGCTTTTCGATCCCGCCGTTCTTTACCGGTCCGCTGCTGATCGTAATCTTTTCGGTCTATCTGGGTTGGCTGCCGTCAATCTATGACACGACCCATGTGGTGAATGACTGGGCCAGCTTTAAGGTGCAATTCATGCAGATGATCATGCCTGTCATGGTGCTGGCGCTGCAAACCACGGCGCAAATCAGCCGTTACATGCGGGGCGCGATGCTCGACAACCTGAACCAAGACTACGTCCGCACCGCCCGCGCTAAGGGGCTCAAGGAAAGCGTTGTCGTCATGGTGCATGTGTTGCGCAACTCAATGATCCCGGTGGTCACCATCATCGCGCTTGGCATGCCTGCCATCTTTGGCGGGGCGATCATCACCGAGAACGTCTTCAAGGTGAATGGCATCGGCCAGCTGCTGCTAACCGCCCTGCGCGCCAATGACCTGCCGATGGTCATGACCTTGACCTTCATTTTTGCGGTGTTGATCGTTCTATTTAACCTGATCGCAGATATCCTGTACGGCCTGCTTGACCCGAGGATCCGTTATGACTGAGCAACCCATCCCCGCCAGCCCAATCGAAGCCGATCTGGAGTTTATGAAAGCCCTGCAGGACAAGGGCCCGCAGAAACCACCGCGCAGCCAGTGGCGCGATGTCTGGGATCAGTTTCGCAAGCACAAGGGCGCGCTTTTTGGTGGTTCTTTCCTGATCTTCATCACGCTTGCGGTGATCTTTGGCCCCTATATCTGGGACATCGACGCCAAGAAGCTGGACATCCGCAACAAGGATTGGCGGCCGATCTATACGCTGCTTTGGGATGGCGAGGCCAAGGCGGGCTGGATTCATCCTTTTGGGACCGACCAACTGGGCCGCGACATCCTTGCGCAGATGCTTTTTGGCGGGCGCGTCTCGATGGCCGTGGGCTGGATGGCCATGGCGCTGGCGCTGCTGATCGGCACCGCGGTCGGTGTGCTTTCGGGTTTTTTCAAGCGGATGGACTTTTGGCTCATGCGTTTTACCGACCTGATCCTCAGCCTGCCGATCTTGCCGTTGGTGCTGCTGGCAGTAACGCTCTTTGGTCAGCCGCTGCGCTCGCAGTTTGGGCCTGAGGGGGGCATGTTCATCCTGATCGTCTCGGTCATCAGCCTGACCTCTTGGATGCAGACCGCACGGATTGTGCGGGGTGATATCCTCGCTCTGAAAGAGCGTGAGTTCATCCTCGCCGCCCGCTCCATCGGCACCACACCGGGCAAGATTATTCGCCGTCACCTGCTGCCCAACGTCGTGTCGCCTATCATGGTTTCGGCCACGCTTGGCCTTGCCACGGCGATCATCACCGAAAGCGCGCTGAGCTTTCTTGGCGTCGGCTTCCCATCGGACTTCCCAACATGGGGCAAGCAGCTGGCCGATGCAGTCGACCGGATGCAGGAGTTCCCCGAGCGGGTGATGCTGCCGGGAATCGCCATCTCGCTGACCGTGCTGGCGGTGAACTACCTTGGTGACGGGCTGCGCGACGCGCTCGATCCGCGCATCCGTGGCCGCTGAGTTGAAATAAGGACCGACCGGCCCCCGTCCATCGCGTCGGGGGCCGGTTGTTTCGCGCACCCTGCTATGGGGTGAACAGCGTCGCCTATTTGCCCATCAAAGCAGAATTTATTTCACTGAGGCAGGTGGCCTCGACACCAGCTTTCACTTGATTGTGCTCTCCAGCCGCTCCAAATGGGAAATAATTCCGTTTTCGAGGGTTTTTGCGATGTTCGAGTCTTTCGGCTTTGAAGAGACGACAGCGAAAGAGGCGTCCGTTCTACTGGCGGCGCTGATTGGGCTGGCGTTTGGCGTGTTGGCACAGCGCACGCGCTTTTGTTTTCGTCGCAGCCTTGTTGGCGAGGATCGACGCCAAGCGCTTGGCATCTGGCTGACGGCGCTTGCACTGGCGGTGATCGGCACGCAGGCTGCTGTGGCGGCCGGTTGGATCAATTTCGACGCGCACCGCTTTATGGTGTCTGAAGTGCCGTTGTTGGCGATTGCTGTCGGCGGGCTGCTCTTTGGTGCGGGTATGGTGCTGACACGCGGCTGTATTTCCCGCCTTACGGTACTAACCGGCGGCGGCAACCTGCGCGCGGCGCTGGTGGTGCTGGTCTTTGCTGTAGTGGCCCATGCCACGCTCAAGGGCGTGCTGGCCCCGCTGCGCGTGGCCCTTGGCTCGATGACCGTCGATATGGGCGAGAGCGTGAGCCTTGCCACCCTGCCCGGCGGCGCGCTGGTCTGGGGCGGTCTGATCGCCGTGGCGGCGCTGGCGTATGCGCTGCGTTCGGGCAACCGTCCGGGGCAACTGTTGATGGCCGCGCTGATTGGCCTTTTGGTCCCAGCCGCTTGGGTCGGCACCGGGTTTATCCTGCTGGATGAGTTCGACCCGATCGCAATGGAGAGCCTTAGCTTCACCTCGCCCTCTGCAGATACGCTGTTTTGGACCATTGCCAGCAGTTCGATCCCCGCAGGCTTCGGCACCGGGCTTTTGGGCGGTGTTCTTGTCGGCGCGCTCATCGCCAGCCTGATCGCAGGAGAGTTCCAGTGGCAGAGCTTTGAAGCACCCCGCCAAACCGGGCGTTACCTGACCGGCGCTGCGATGATGGGCGTGGGCGGGGTGTTGGCCGGTGGCTGCACCTTGGGTGCGGGCCTTTCGGGTGTCCCCACCCTGTCGGTCGCGGCCATCGAGGCCATTTTGATGATCGCACTGGGCGCGCTTGCCATGCAGGCGCTGCTCAGCCGATCTTCCGGCGCAGACGCCGCAGGGTCCACCACACGCCAGCCACTACCGGCAGAGTGACAAAGGCGGTCAGCAGCCCCTTGCTGACCGCCAAAGGCTCTGCCAGCGGGTAGAGCAGATAGCCCACCAGTGACACCGCGTAATAGCTGATTGCCACCACCGACAGCCCTTCGACCGTGTGTTGCAGACGCAGTTGCAAATCGGCGCGGCGGTCCATGCTGGCAAGGATCGCTTGGTTCTGGGCCGAGCGTTCCACGTCTACCCGCGTGCGCAAAAGATCAGCGGCGCGCAAGGCGCGGGCGGCGATGGTCTGTAGGCGCGTCTCCGTTGACTTCACCGTGCGCATGGCCGGGGCATAGCGGCGTAACATGAACTCGCCAAACCCCTGCCGCCCCATGAAGCGCGCCTCGCGCAGGGCTGAGATGCGCTCATAGACGATGGCCTCATACGCGCCGGTAGCAGCAAAGCGGTAGGCCGTCTCGGCAGTCAACGCCTCCAGCGCCACCGATACGTCTAAAAGCGCGTGCAGCGTCTCTTCCGCCGCCGTGCCCGCCCCGCTGCGCATGGCCCCCATTAACGTGGTCAGTTGCGCATCCAGATTGTTGAGCGCCGGCGCCATGCTGCGGGCCTGCATGAACCCCAGCATCGACATGGCCTTATAGGTCTCGATCTCGCACAGCCGCTGTACAATCCGCCCAATCCGACGCTCGCCGGTTGCGGCATCGGTAAAGAGCGCCAGCCGGAGATGCCCCGCGGGATCAATCCGAAAATCGCTGGCCACCACCGCTGCCCCGTCCAGCACCTCGGCCACGGCGAGGCTTTCGGGCACGAACCAGTCACGCAGGTGATCTGCGATCTCCTCGTCCTCTATCGGTTTTGGCAAGACCGTCAGCAGAGCAGAAGTGATCCGTTGACCCTTTACTTCTGACAGCCAGTCTTCGGGAAAGGCGTCGAAATCTGTCGCGGAAAATGGCACGGTTCGACCAGCGTGGGCGATAACCGTATAGGTCACGAATTCGGTATGCTGCTCCCATTTCAGGGTGAAGCGACCCATCTCCCCGTAGTAATGCGTCGCCTCCGCATCCGCGCGCGGCGCGCCGTAATGGGACAACAGCGCGTTCAACTCCGCTTGCGCCACGGCACCCGGCGCAAGCTTCACCGCCAAAAAGGCAACCCGCGAAGGCGCGACAAGCTGCGGAAAAGGGCGCGCATGCATCTCGCCTGTGAGCGCAAGTCGCTGGGGGTGGTCTTTGATCGGGGCCATGTGGGATTCCGCTGCTTTAGGCTGCATATTCCAGTAAGAATAGCGTTAAAATCTACGCTGAACAGCAAATAATCATTAATTTTCAGCATGTTGCAGTGTACCGAAGTATACCGCCCTTAAAAAGGCAAACGCCCCACCGTTTCCAGCAGGGCGTTAGAGGAATGTGGCGCGAGAATTTTTTGAAAATTCCCAGCCGTTTTCTTTAGAAGAAAACGATCAGTCGATCAGCGGCAACAGCTTATCAAGGCTGGCTTTCGCATCACCGTAGAACATCCGCGTGTTTTCCTTGAAGAACAACGGGTTCTCAATCCCGGAATAGCCCGTGCCCTGCCCCCGCTTGGAGACAAAGACCGTCTTGGCCTTCCAGCATTCCAGCACCGGCATACCGGCGATGGGGCTGTTGGGATCGTCCTGAGCCGCTGGGTTCACGATGTCGTTGGAGCCGATAACAATCGCCACGTCGGTGTTGGGGAAATCGTCGTTGATCTCGTCCATCTCCATAACGATGTCGTAAGGCACCTTGGCCTCGGCCAAGAGCACGTTCATGTGACCGGGCAGACGACCCGCCACCGGGTGAATGGCGAAACGGACGTTCTTGCCCTTGGCCCGCAGCTTTTTGACCAGTTCGCTGACCGCGCCTTGTGCCTGTGCCACCGCCATGCCGTAGCCGGGAATGATGATGACGCTGTCGGCCTCATTCAGTGCCTGAGCGACACCATCCGCCTCAATCGCCACCTGCTCACCCTCGACTTCCATCGCCGGGCCAGATGTCCCGCCAAAGCCGCCGAGGATCACGCTGACGAACGAACGGTTCATCGCCTTACACATGATGTAGCTCAGGATCGCACCTGAGGAGCCAACCAGCGCGCCGACCACGATCAACAGATCGTTGCCAAGCGAGAAGCCAATCGCCGCCGCGGCCCAGCCGGAATAGCTGTTGAGCATCGACACAACCACCGGCATGTCCGCGCCGCCGATCCCCATGATGAGGTGATAGCCGATGAACAGCGCCGCCAATGTCAGCACGAAGAGCGGGAAGAAGCCCCCGGTGTTGAAATACCAGATCAGACAGATGACCGAAATCGCAGCGGCAGCAGCGTTCAGCATATGACCGCCCGGCAGTTTGGTTGCTGCAGAGCTCACGCGCCCCGCCAGCTTGCCATAAGCGATGACCGAACCGGTGAAGGTCACAGCACCGATGAAGATACCGAGAACCAGTTCAACCCTTAGAATTGCGATCTCAACGCTGTCTTTCTTGGCCAGCAACGCCGCGAAGCCTTCGGTGGTTTTGCGCGCCACCTCGTCCATCGCCATTACGTTGCCCAGCTCGATATGGGCGTTGTAGCCGACAAAAACGGCTGCCAAGCCAACAAGGCTGTGCATCGCCGCCACCAGTTCGGGCATCTGCGTCATCTGCACACGAGTTGCCAGTTGGTAGCCGATGGCCCCGCCTGCCGCGATCAGGATCAGCGAGAGGAGCCAGAACCCCGCCCCCGGCCCGATCAGCGTGGCGATAACCGCCAGTGCCATGCCAGCGATGCCGTACCAAACGGCCCGTTTCGCGCTTTCCTGCCCCGACAAGCCGCCAAGCGACAGGATGAAGAGAACCGCTGCAACCACATAGGCTGCTGTCGTAAATCCATAGTCCATGATGCGTGCTCCTTCAGGATTTCTGGAACATGGCGAGCATGCGCCGTGTCACGAGGAAGCCGCCGAAGATGTTGATCCCACACATGAAGACCGACAAAGCAGCAAGAATAATCACCAGCGCCGAGTTCGAGCCGATCTGCATCAGCGCGCCCAGAATGATGATCGAGGAGATCGCGTTGGTCACCGCCATCAGTGGCGTGTGCAGGCTGTGCGCCACGCCCCAGATCACTTGGAAACCGACAAAGACCGCCAGAACGAAAACGATAAAGTGCTGCATGAAGCTGGCTGGCGCCACAAGGCCCACACCCAACAATACTGCCGCACCCACGGCCAAAAGCGTAACCTGGTTCTTGGTCTGCGCTTTGAAAGCCGCCAATTCGTCAGCGCGCTTCTCTTCGGGGGTCTTTTCCTTGACCTTTTCCTTCTTCGGCGCTGCCGCGATGGCCGCAACCTTGGGCGGAGGTGGTGGGAAAGTGACTGCCTTTTCATGCGTGATGGTGGCGCCCCGGATCACGTCATCTTCCATGTTGTGGTTGATAACGCCGTCTTTTTCGGGGGTCAGATCGGTCAACAAGTGGCGGATGTTGGTGGAATAGAGCGTCGACGCCTGCGTCGCCATGCGGCTGGGGAAATCGGTGTAGCCGATGATGGTGACGCCGTTGTCGGTGACAACCTTCTCGTCCATCTTCGTGAGCTTACAGTTGCCGCCCTTTTCCGCTGCGAGGTCAATGATAACCGAGCCGGGCTTCATCGCCTTGACCATGACCTCGGTCCAAAGCTCCGGCGCTTCGCGGTTGGGGATCAACGCCGTGGTGATGACGATGTCGACATCAGGCGCCAGCTCGCGGAACTTGGCCAGCTGTGCTTCGCGGAATTCGGGTGAAGAAACAGAGGCATAGCCGCCGGACGCCGACCCGTCGGCCTGCTCTTCTTCGAAGTCGAGATAGACAAACTCCGCCCCCATCGACTCGACCTGTTCGGCCACTTCGGGGCGCACGTCAAAGGCCAATGTGATCGCACCCAGCGAGGTCGAGGTGCCGATGGCGGCAAGACCGGCCACGCCCGCACCGACGACCAGAACCTTCGCCGGGGGCACCTTGCCCGCTGCCGTGATCTGCCCGGTGAAGAAACGGCCAAAGTTGTTGCCTGCCTCGATCACCGCACGGTAACCCGCGATGTTCGCCATCGACGACAGCGCGTCCATCTTCTGCGCGCGGCTGATGCGGGGCACCATGTCCATCGCCATGACGGTTGCGCCCTGTTCGGCGGCAGCTTCCATCAACTCGGTGTTACCGGCGGGATTGAACATGGAAATGAGCGTTTGGCTCGCGCGCAGACGCTTGACCTCGGCCTCGGACGGCGGGCGCACCTTGGCGACCACATCGGCGGCCTTCCAGAGGGCTGCGGCGGTTTTCGCCACTTCGACGCCTGCGGCTTCATAGGCGGCGTCGTCAAACCCTGCGGCCGCGCCAGCGCCCGTCTCAATAATACATGTATGTCCGAGTTTCTGCAGCTGCAGCGCGCTTTCCGGCGTCATCGCGACCCGGTTTTCGCCCTCAAATACTTCTTTTGGTGTCCCGACCTTCAAACCAAGAGTCCCCCTTTGCTGGCCTGCCACGCCGCCATGGCGCAACTTTGTTAGTCAGAGCGATAGCGCGCGCGCAGCAATAGTACAAGCAAACCAACACGTGAAACGGTGCAAAATTGCTGCACTGCCATATCGGGGGAACGGTTTGCTAATTTAGGGGCGTAGATAGAACAGCTGTTTCCTAAAGTGGCAAAGGCATGGCCCGAAGGCCATGCCTGTTGATGTCGCAGACGCAAGACGCGCGCTTGGCCCCTTACAGGCCCGGAATAAGCCGCGAAACACCGCGCTGTTCAAAGGTCGCTCCACGCTCGGCCCCAAATGCGATCGTGCCGCCCAAACCAACAAATGGCTCAGAGTCGCTCAGGCCACCAACGTCCAACTTCGCAGTGCCAATTTCAACAAAGAGGTTCGCCATCGGCGAGACATCACGGTCCAGACGAACAGCGAAACGCGATCCGTCAATGACGCTGGAATCGGCGTGGTCGTAAGAGCCGGTCACCCCAAGACCCATAGGCGTTTCATACCGCGCCTTAAGGCCGCCGATGGTACCGTCGCCACCGTCGAAATCAACGTTGCCAAGATAGCCTTCGAACTCCCAGGCCAGCATCTCATAGCCGGCTTCGACACCGACGATGTCCAAGTCGTCGCCTTCGATGTCTTCGCGGGTGTAGAATGCGCCGAAGGACATTGCCTCGTCTGCGTGGTAGATACCGTGCAGACCCAGCGTATGGCTGTCGATGCCCGAGATATCAAAATTGCTATAGCCCGCATCAAGTTGCAGGCTCAGGTTTTGATTGAACCCAAATTCAACCGATCCTTCGAGACCGAGACGGTTAAAATCCGTGTCATCGGTAAATGCCGAATAGGACAGCCCGACCGAACCGCCGGTGACTTCGACAGCCTGTGCCGTGGTGGCACCAAAGGCGAGTGCTGCGGTGAGCGTCAAGGCTGGGAAATGCGAGAAATTCATAATACTGCTCCAATACAAAACAAAGGCCCTGTGATCAGGTTGCCCAGTGCAACCCCTGAGGGAATATATGGGGCGCCGCAAGGGCCGCTAAAGCCAGCGCGGTGAACTGTGTCTCGGCCGCAACTGCCCCCTCCCTTTGCCATCTGATCCGTTGCAATTTAACGTCCCGTCATTCCCGGAAGCCTATTGTGCTGTCGTCTGTGCCACGCCACCCTGTCCTGAAATGGGAGGTATTATGACACTGCAAGACAAACACGCATTTATCACCGGTGGCGGCACCGGCATCGGTTTGGCCATCGCACAGAATCTGGCCGCCAAAGGCGCGCGGGTCACGATAACTGGGCGGCGACAAGAGGTGCTGGACGCCGTGTCGGGCAACGGCATCACCGGCATGGCGATGGACGTGCGCGAAGAGGCGCAGGTCATCGACACAATCGCCCGCGCGGTCGAGGCCAATGGACCGGTGCAGATATGCATTGCCAACGCAGGCGTGGCCGAGGGGCGGTCGCTTCATAAAACCGACCTCGATTTTTGGCGGGACATGATGGCAACCAACCTTGACGGCGCGTTCCTGACCATCCGCGAGAGCCTCAAATCCATGCGCCAGACCGATTGGGGCCGGGTCATTGCGGTCTCTTCCATCGCGGGGCTGCGCGGCCTGCCGGGGGCGGCCTGCTATTCTGCGTCGAAACATGGGATGATCGGCCTGATCCGGTCGCTGAGTGAAGATTACATGGGCCAGCCATTCACCTTTAACGCTTTGTGCCCCGGCTATGTGGATACCGACATTATCGCCCGCAATACTCAAGCTATCTCGCAGCGGGCCGGACTGTCCGAAGACAAAGCGCGCGATGTGATGGTGAATGCCAACCGCCACAAGCGCCTGATTGCCCCGTCCGAGGTTGCGGCAGCCGCAGCATGGCTGGTTGGCGAAGGATCGGAAAGCGTCAACGGGCAATCTATCGAAATCGCAGGCGGACAAATGTAGCGGCGTTAAAGCGAACTTAACTAAGGTGCGCAAAGTTCGGGGTCATGAAACGCGTCGCTTCCTCTCATGGCCCCGGCCGCTATTTCCTGACCTTGCGACTGGCGCGGCGGGGCGATGACGCGCTGCTGCGGCATATCTCGGTTCTGCGACAGGCCATGCGAGAGACAATGGCGCGCAAACCTTTTCAAATTGACGCCATCGCGGTGCTGCCGGATGTCATCCATACGATTTGGACCTTGCCCACTGGCGACCACGACTACCCCAACCGCGTCGGCATGTGGAAGGGCCGGTTTTCAAAACATCTGCCGCCTGCCCCGGATCGCAGCCTGCGACAGATCAAGCGGGGCGAGAAAGGGATTTGGCAACGGCGATTTTGGGAGCATCAGATACGGGATCAAGCTGATTTCGCGCGGCACCGCGATTTGGTGCACCTCAGTCCGGTCCATGCGGGCTATTGTGAGCGCCCAGATGACTGGTCCTTTAGTTCATACAACCGCGCAGCGGCGCGCAAGGTGCCACCAAATTTCGACGTCGTGGATCACCTAAAGGAAGATGATGTGCTGGACAACAACGTAACACCACTTAACCAACTTGCTCTGTTAAACGGCCCATCGGATCGACTGCACAGCTAAGGACAGTGGTTTGCCTATTATGGCTTATCACACGTTGGATACGGCATGAGACGCAGAGACCAACGGCTCGATAGAAAAACTGCGCGTACACCGCCGACATACTTCAGTCTAAGCGGATACCAGAGCAGGCTCTCTCTTACGCAAAGCGCTTGGGCCTACTGCGCGGCTGTCATCATTGGCAGGGCCGATCCATCCGCTGCCCAAGCCCGTACCGCTGCGCCGAATTGCTCGAACAGGGGCCGCGAGACCGGATCTTTGGCCGCGTTCCACTCGGGGTGCCACTGCACCGCGAGGGTGAAGCCCGGCGCGTCTTTGATGTAGATCGCCTCAGGCGTGCCATCATCGGCCCGACCGTCAATCACCACGCGCGGGCCGGGCTCTTTGATCCCCTGACCATGCAGCGTATTCGTCAGCACTTTTGACGCGCCCATCACCTGATGAAACACACCGCCTTCGGTAAAGGTCACGTCATGACGCAGCTCAAACTTCTCCTCGATCGTGCCATCGGGGGGCATGCGGTGGTTCATTCGGCCCGGCAGATCACGGATTTCAGGGTAGAGCGAGCCGCCCATGGCCACATTTACCTCCTGAAACCCTCGGCAAAGGCCAAGGAACGGCTGCCCCCGTGCCACGCAGGCACGCACGAGTGCCAGCGCAACAGCATCGCGGGCACGGTCAAACGCGCCATGCGCTTCCGTCTCAGGCTCGCCATACTCTTCGGGATGGACATTGGGCCGCCCGCCGGTCAGCAGGAAACCATCGCAGACCTCAAGTAACTCTTCGACCGAGACAAAGCGCGGATCGCTTGGAACGATCAGCGGCAGGCAGCCCGACACTTCGGCGATCGCTTCGGTGTTCATCTGCCCGCCTGCGTGTACAGGGTAGCTATCGTTCAGCAGGTAGGAATTGCCAATAATACCAACGACGGGTCGAGCCATGAGTTACCTCTTTTCCACGATGGCCCAACCATATGCGCTTCGCGCCGGGGCCTCAACCTCAGCGCTGCGCCTTCAACTGCAAACGTCGCGCATGCAACACCGGCTCGGTATAGCCAGAGGGCTGCTCGCGGCCCTTGAGAACCAGATCACAGGCCGCCTGAAACGCCACCCCGTCAAAGCCCGGCGCCATCGGGCGATAGTTTGGATCGTCGGCATTTTGCCGGTCCACGACCGCTGCCATTTTTTTAAGCGCCGCCTCGACTTCCTCGCGGCTGATGACACCGTGGTGCAGCCAGTTGGCCAAGGCCTGAGCCGAGATGCGGCAAGTGGCGCGGTCTTCCATCAGGCCGACATCGTTGATGTCAGGCACCTTAGAGCAGCCAACCCCGTGGTCGATCCAACGCACAACATACCCCAGAATGCCTTGGGCGTTATTCTCGATCTCGCGGGTGATCTCCTCGTTGCTGAGGTTGCGGCCTTCCATCACGGGGATGGTCAGCAGCGCATCAAGCGTCCCGCGCGCGCCGCCCTGTTTGATCTCTTCCTGCCGCGCCAGAACGTTAACCTTGTGGTAATGTGTGGCATGTAGCGTAGCGGCCGTGGGCGACGGCACCCAAGCGCAATTCGCGCCGGACTGCGGGTGGCCGATCTTAGCGTCGAGCATCTCGGCCATTCGGTCGGGCATGGCCCACATGCCCTTGCCGATCTGCGCGCGGCCCTGCAATCCACAAGCCAGCCCGATATCGACGTTGCGGTCTTCATAGGCGGCGATCCACGCGCTGTTCTTCATCTCGCCTTTGGGCACCATCGGCCCGGCTTCCATGCTGGTGTGAATCTCGTCGCCCGTTCGGTCGAGGAAACCTGTGTTGATGAAGGCCACGCGATGTTTTGCGGCGCGGATACATTCCGCGAGGTTGGCACTGGTGCGGCGCTCTTCATCCATAATGCCCAGCTTCACCGTGTTTTGCGGCAAGCCGAGTGTCTTTTCCACATGGGTAAAGATTTCATCGGCAAAGGCCACTTCCTCGGGCCCGTGCATCTTGGGCTTCACCACATAGACGCTGCCGGTTGTTGAGTTCCCCCCCTCGCGCTGCAGATCATGCATTGCGATCAGCGTCGTCACCATCGCATCCATCAAGCCTTCGCCAACCTCGCGGCCTTCGCGGTCATGCACGGCGGGGTTGGTCATCAGGTGTCCCACATTACGCACTAGCATCAGCGAACGGCCTTTGAGGGTGACCTCTCCGTTACCATCCGGCGCGGTGTAGCGACGGTCTTCGGCCATGCGCCGAGTGACGGATTTACCGCCCTTCTCGAATGTTTCCGCCAAATCGCCCTTCATCAGGCCGAGCCAGTTGCCATAGGCCAGCACCTTATCCTCGGCATCCACCGCAGCGACACTGTCTTCGCAATCCATAATGGTCGAAAGCGCGGATTCGATGATCACATCGGCGACGCTCGCGGGATCATCTTTGCCAATGGCGTGATCTGGGTCGATTGTGATTTCAATATGCAACCCGTTGTTACGCAAAAGGATCGCGTCTGGCGCTTCGGCTGCGCCGCGGTAGCCCGCGAATTGCGCTGGCGTGGCCAAACCGCAAGGCGGTGCATCATGTGCCATCACACCTTCCAGATGGCCGTCCACCACACGGTAGCCCGCCAAATCCGCGTGACTGCCAGCTGAGAGCGGCGCCGCTTCGTCCAAAAACGCCTTGGCGCGTTCGACCACCCGCGCGCCACGCTTCGCGTCATAACCTTGACCGCTTGGCAGGTCGCCCAGCGCATCGGTCCCATAGAACGCATCATAAAGGCTGCCCCAGCGCGCATTGGCCGCGTTGAGCGCAAAGCGTGCGTTGGTAATCGGCACAACAAGCTGCGGCCCCGGCACTTGGGCAATTTCGTGGTCTACGTATTGAGTATCAATTTCAAAAGCGGGCCCTTCAGGTAGGAGATAGCCAATCTCACGCAAGAAGGCGGTGTAGCCTTCCGCGTCATGCGCTTGACCCGTGCGATCCCGATGCCATTCGTCAATCTGCGCCTGCAAGTCGGCGCGTTTTTCCAGCAAGGCGCGGTTCTTGGGGCCAAGATCGTGGACCAGATCAGAAAAACCAGCCCAGAAAGCCCCTGCCGTTACACCGGTTCCCGGCAAAGCCGATGTTTCAATGAACTCAACCAGTGCAGGTTCTACCTGCAAACCGTTTCTATCAACCTTGCCCGTCATTCTCTGCCCTCTCCCGCGCTGAATACCATTTGGAAATGTCTAGCAGAAAGGCAAAGCGGCGCAAGCGTGCGGCGATGGCCGGGTTTAGCGGTGCTCCTCAACCGGTTGCGGTCTGGCGATCACGGGCTCAATATCGGCCGGGCCATCGACGGGCTGCACATCTCCATCGGGGGAAGGGTCGGTGGCCTGCAGCACGGCATAAACAATGCCAGCAATCATCAACAGCGCCCCCGCGATGATCGCGGTTTTGATACCGATCAGGGCGTGGCGATGGCGTTTCTTCTGCGTTTTGGTATCGGTGTCGGGAGCGGACATGGATATACCTCATTGCTCGAAGTTAGGGCAGCTCGGCTTGCAGGCCGCCACCTAGAGACCTAACCTCTCCCAAACCATTTACGTTCCCCCCACTGGAGGCCCAATGCGCGACGCCACCCCCCAAACGATCTATCTCAGCGACTATCAGCCGTTCGGCTTTCTTGTGGATGAGGTGGCGCTGACCTTTGACCTCGATCCCCACAAGACGCGGGTGAAAAGCCGCATCTTGTTTCGCCCAAATCCGGCAGCACAGGATGCCGTATTTTTCCTGCATGGCGAAGACCTCAAGCTGGTCTCCGCGCAGATTGATGGCAAGCCGGTTACCCCCAAGGTGACTGAGCGTGGCCTAACCTGCGATGTCCCCGACGCGCCTTTCATCTGGGAGGCTGAGGTCGAGATTGACCCCAAAGGCAATACCGCCCTCGAAGGGCTTTATATGTCGGGCGGCATGTATTGCACCCAATGCGAGGCCGAAGGGTTTCGCAAGATTACCTACTACCCCGACCGCCCCGACGTGATGAGCGTCTTCACCGTCACGATTAACGGCCCGCATCCCGTATTGCTCTCCAACGGCAATCCGGTGGCGCAGGGGCAGAACCATGCCGAATGGCATGACCCTTGGCCGAAGCCCGCCTATCTATTCGCGCTGGTCGCGGGCGATTTGGTCGCCCATTCCGACCACTTTACCACCATGTCGGGCCGAGATGTCGACCTGAACCTCTATGTGCGCCCCGGCGACGAGGGCAAATGCGCCTTTGGGATGGAAGCACTGAAGGCGTCGATGAAATGGGATGAAGAGGTCTATGGCCGCGAATACGATCTCGACATCTTTAACATCGTCGCGGTGGATGATTTCAACATGGGCGCGATGGAGAACAAGGGGCTGAATATCTTCAACTCTGCAGCCGTGCTCGCCTCTCCCGAGACCTCGACTGATGACAATTTCGAGCGGATTGAGGCGATCATCGCCCATGAGTATTTCCACAACTGGTCCGGCAACCGCATCACCTGCCGCGATTGGTTCCAGCTGTGTCTCAAGGAAGGGCTGACCGTCTATCGCGACAGCCAGTTCACATCCGACATGCGCTCTCCGGCGGTGAAACGCATCAGCGATGTGATCGACCTGCGCGGCCGTCAGTTTGCCGAAGATCAAGGCCCATTGGCCCATCCGGTGCGGCCTGAAAGCTTTCAGGAAATTAACAACTTCTACACCGCCACCATCTATGAAAAGGGTGCCGAGGTGATCGGCATGCTCAAGACATTGGTGGGCGATGACGCCTATGCCAAGGCGCTGGACCTCTATTTTGAACGTCACGACGGCGATGCGGCAACGATCGAAGATTGGCTAAAGGTTTTTGAGGATACCACGGGCCGCGATCTGACCCAGTTCAAGCGCTGGTATTCCCAAGCTGGCACACCGCGCCTTGCGGTGACGGAGGCTTGGGACGCGGGCAAAGGCGCCTTTACGCTCACCCTCACCCAACACACGCCGCCCAGCACGGCCACGCCAAAGCCCGAACCACTGGTCCTGCCCATCACTGTGGGGCTGATTGGCGAGGATGGTGCCGAAGTGGTCCCCTCCCGCGTGCTGGAGATGACCGAAGCCGAGCAGAGCTTTACCTTCGACGGGCTGGATGCGCGCCCCGTCGCCTCTGTCCTGCGTGGCTTCTCTGCGCCGGTGGTGCTTGCACATGACCTCTCCAAACAGGAACGTCTGCTTCTGCTGGCCCACGACAGCGATCCCTTCAACCGATGGGAAGCTGGGCGCACTTTGGCGCGACAGTCCTTGCTGGCAACGATCACCGAAGGCAGCGCGCCGGGCGCTGAATGGCTTGGCGCACTTCAGGCTGTATTGAGCGATGAAGCGTTGGAGCCAGCCTACCGCGCGCTAATGCTTGGCCTGCCCAGCCATGCCGATCTGGCAAACACTCTTTATGATACGGGCAACACACCAGACCCGGCCGCGATTCATGCTGCCGTTGAGACCACGCGCGATGCGATGGCGCAGGCTTTCGCCTCAACCCTGAGCGGGCTTTACGATCGCCACGTCGTCAACGCCCCCTACCAGCCCAATGCCGAACAATCGGGCAAACGCGCGTTAACCAATGCGGCCCTTGCCCTGCTCACCCGCGTGCAGGGACCGGAGCGCGCGCAGGCGCAATACGATCAGGCCGACAACATGACCCAGCAACTGAGCGCACTGGCCGCGTTACTGCGCGCGGGCCATGGCGATAAGGCGCTGGCTGAGTTTGAGGCGCAGTGGCGCGATGACCGGTTGGTGATGGACAAATGGTTTGGGCTGCAGGTCTCTCAAGCGGCCCCGGAGCAGGCCGCCGAGGTCGCACAAAAGCTTACCCAGCACACGGACTTTAACTGGAAGAACCCCAACCGCTTCCGCGCGGTCTTTGGCAGCCTTGCCACGCATCATGCCGGGTTCCACCACGAAAGCGGCAAGGGCTACGCACTGCTGGCCGATTGGCTGATCAAGCTCGACCCTGTGAACCCGCAGACCACGGCGCGGATGTGCTCGGCCTTCCAAACATGGCGGCGCTATGATGCGGCGCGACAGGAGATGATCCAGACGCAATTGGACCGCATCCTCGCCAGTCCCACGCTCAGCCGGGACACGTCAGAAATGCTCAACCGCATTCGCGGTGCCTGAGACCTTGACCCAAACAGAGGCCATGGCGGCCTATGATTACCGCCGCCATGGCCGCAGTCGAGCCGCAGTATTGGTGCTGCCCGCAATCTGGGCAGGACTGACCGCGGCTTGGGTTTGGTTGGATGCGTCGGGTTGGATCATCGGGCTGCTGGGGCTGTTTACCCTGCCCGCCCTGTGGGAAGTTTTTACGAATTCCCCAAGCGGCCTAACCCTGACCTCTAGCAACCTGTCATGGTTCACCGGAAAGCGCGACGCAAAGATCGCGCTGTCGCAGATAGATCACATCCGGCTTGATACACGGCTGGACATGTCAGTCCGCGCCACAGTCGTCTTGCGATCCGGCCGCAAGATCAAACTGCCGTTCGAGGCCACGCCGCCGCACCGCGCCTTTGAAACCGCGCTTCATGCGCGTAGCGTCGCCACGCGCCGACATCACTTCACGCTAATCCAATAATTAAGGTCGGCTGCGGGGCCGCGTGGTCCCCAAAGGCTTGCAATAGGACTGCTGCCGCAGCCAGCGGGCCATATCTTCACGTTTGGACGCACTGCGCATCGGCCCCCAATCGGCCCCGACCCCGCGCCTGCCATCTCCGGCAATCACGCCGTCACGGGGCACAGTTGTGGCCATGATCCGTACGGCGCAGCTTAGGTTCGCGGCCCCATTCTTGAGCCCATCGCCGCTGCCCGCATTGCATTTATAGCCCCGCGCGGTACCGGGCAGGATTTGCAGCAGCCCATACCACCGCCCCCCGCCGCCCACGGCCCAAGACCGATAGGTACTCTCATGTTTCGCCAGCGTCGACATGAACCCAACCCAGAAGGCGCGCCGCTGGCTGTCTGATGCTGTCGGATAGGCTGGGCACCATTCCTCCACATCTGCGGGCACCATATCCACCAAGGGCTTGCCGTGAGATTTCAGTGCCGAGATTGCCGCACGGGTCCAAAGGGAATGCCCCCGCATATGCTGCCAACGCGTCCGCGGCAGGTTGCCGGGGCGCGCCGACGGGCGCAAGGAGGTGGTAAAGGGCGCAGTCTTAAGTGCGGGAGGGGGTGTGTCGGCCTCAACCTCGTCGGGAAATGACAGTGGCACCGCTGCGGTCTGTACGACGGCCTCAGCCTCGGTCGCCGAAACGGGGCCGGGTTGTTTGGAAAGGTCAGCCAACAAAAAGCTGGGGCTGGCGCAAAGAATTAGGGCAATCATGGCAGGTTTCATGGCGCGCATAAGACCGCCCCAAACGGCGCTTGGCAAGCGCGGTGGCCGCTCGGCATCGGCAGTTTTCCTCTGATCGCGGCCCAAGGCGCGGCACAGCTTTAAGGTTGCCGACCAAGACCGCACGCTCTCCTGCCCCGCTTCGCTGCAGAAATTTCCCGAAACCTCCGCAGCGTGGTCACGGTTCCGCCCCATTGCCCGGTCAAATCTAAGCCATCGAAAATAGCAGGCAGGACCGGCCCCAGATGAAGAACCTCGCTCACATGATCCCGTCCGCCTTGCAGGGGATTTTTGCCAAGTCCGCGCCTCATGCGCCCGAGCTTGAGCCACTGGAAATGCCGATGCTGCGCCGCCGTGCGCCGCGCGATGCGCTGCTGCGGATTGCCTGCGCTGATCCCACCGCCGAAGAGATGCAGCGCGACCGCCACCAATATCGCGCGCAGTGGCTGGTGCGCCAAGAACGCTGGGAGGAGATGGCAGACCTGCTGCATGACGCCGATATGAACCGCGAAATGACGCCGGGCGCGATGCCGGTGGCCGAGTTGATGGCCTTTGGCGCGCGGGCGGATGTGATTCTTGCCGCCGAACACGCGCTTTATGACGGCAAACCGGCCAGCGATGCGCCGTTGATGGCCGGGATCGAAGCCTTGGAATATGTACTGGCAGACCATGCTGGCAACCAAGTGATCGCGGCCATCGTGGCCCAAGCGCATATTGACATCGGCTGGGCATGGCGCGGCACGGGCTGGGACAATGACGTGCCCGCCCGCAACCGCGCAGCCTTTGAGGCCCATTTCGACCGCGCTGAGGAAATCCTCGCGCCATTCGATAAGGACACGGCGGGCTCGCCCCTGCTCGCGGCGACGCGCTGTGCCTTGCTTGGGGGATCAGGCGGTGACACCCGCATGGTTGCTGACCGCTATGAACGGCTCATCGACCTGAACCCCGAAAACCCGCGCCCCATGCGGGCCATGGGCAACCACCTTCTGCCGCGGTGGCATGGCTCATATGACCAATTGGAACTCGAAGCCCGTCGCACTGCCGCGCGGACCGAAGAGACATGGGGCGCGGGCGGCTATACCTGGGTGCAATTCGACGCGATCAGTTGCGATGCGCAGGCCTGTGCCAATCTTGATGTGCCGTTCTTTATCGAAGGGCTGCGCGATATTCTTACGCGCCGCCCCGATCCGCATACCGCCAACCTGCTGGCCGCCTATTGTGCCAGCGCCATCGGCCAAGCCGCCCCGTCTGAGGATGCCGCAGGTGCGGCCCGTGCCGAAATCGCCGATTGCGCGCGTTGGATCGTGCGGGATCACATGACGGAACTGCACCCGATGCTCTGGGCCCATGCCGCGCGCGGCTTTGACAACAACCTGCGCGTCCGCTCCCCCAGCCGCTTTGCTGCAACGGGCCGGGACGAGGCGATGCGCATCATCACCGGGCTGTTCCAACGCGAGATTGATGCCGGCAAACGGGTCATCTTTACCGAAGGACGTCGCGCGATTGCACAGCCGGGCTAAGCCTGCCTCTTGAAGCGCGTGTTGCGCTCCAGTATGACCGGCCAAGTTCCAATTGACCGAAGGCGGCCGCGATGCTTGATCTGAGTTACGACACCCCGAAACCGCGCGTGATTGCCGGTGCCAAACATGACTGGGAACTGGTCATCGGCATGGAGGTGCACGCGCAGGTCGCGTCGAACGCCAAACTGTTCTCTGGCGCGTCCACCCAATTCGGTGCGGAGCCCAACAGCAACGTGGCGTTTGTGGACGCTGCGATGCCGGGGATGCTGCCGGTGATTAACGAATACTGCATCGAACAAGCGGTGCGTACAGGGCTGGGCCTCAAGGCCGAGATTAACCTGAAGTCCGCCTTTGACCGTAAGAACTACTTCTACCCCGATCTGCCGCAGGGCTATCAGATCAGCCAGCTTTATGAACCCATCGTCGGCGAAGGCGAAGTGCTGGTCGAGCTTGGCGACGGCACCGCCCGTCTGGTGCGGATCGAACGCATCCACATGGAACAGGACGCGGGCAAATCGATCCACGACATGGATCCGAACATGTCTTTCGTGGACCTGAACCGCACGGGCGTCTGCCTGATGGAGATCGTCTCCCGCCCCGACATTCGCGGACCGGAAGAGGCCGCAGCTTACCTCAGCAAGCTACGCCAGATCCTCCGCTACCTTGGCACCTGCAACGGCGACATGCAGTCGGGCGCGATGCGCGCTGACGTGAACGTGTCGATCTGCCGCGTCGGCCAATATGAGAAATATCAAGAAACGCAGGACTTCTCGCATCTGGGCACCCGCTGCGAGATCAAGAACATGAACTCCATGCGCTTCATCCAGCAAGCCATTGAAGTCGAAGCAAAACGCCAGATTGCCATCGTCGAAGCTGGCGGCGAAGTCGTGCAGGAAACCCGCCTGTTTGACCCCGACAAGCAAGAGACCCGCTCCATGCGCTCCAAAGAAGAAGCGCATGACTACCGCTATTTCCCCGATCCCGATCTGCTGCCGCTTGAGATTGAGCAAGCATGGGTCGATGAAATCGCCGCGAACCTGCCGGAATTGCCCGACCAGAAGAAAGCGCGTTTCATTGGTGACTTCGGGCTGAGCGACTATGACGCCTCCGTTCTAACCGCCGATCTCGACAGCGCAGGCTACTTTGAGGCCGTGGCGCAGGGCCGTGATGGCAAGATGGCGGCAAACTGGGTCATCAACGAGTTGTTCGGACGCCTCAAGAAAGACGACAAGAACATCACCGACAGCCCGGTCAGCCCGGCGCAGTTGGGCGCAATCGTTGATCTGATCGCCTCGGATGCCATCTCAGGCAAGATCGCCAAAGAAGTCTTTGAGATCACCTATACAACCGGCCGCGACCCGGCAGAGATTGTCGAGACCGAAGGCCTCAAGCAGGTGACCGACACCGGCGCGATTGAGACTGCGGTGGATGAAGTCATCGCCGCCAACCCCGATCAGGTTGCCAAGGCGCAGCAGAACCCCAAACTCGCGGGCTGGTTCGTCGGTCAGGTGATGAAAGCCACGGGCGGCAAGGCCAACCCCAAAGCCGTCAACGAAATCGTGTCGCGCAAGCTCGCTCAGCAATGAGCGAGACCCCGGCCCCCTTCCGTTCGAGCGAGATGAAAGTTCGCCCCGATTGGATTGATTTTAATGGCCATTTGAACATGGCCTACTACAACGTCCTGTTCGATCAGGGCGTTGACCAAGCCTACGAACAACTCGGTTTCGGACCCGACTACCAGCGCGGCGGTTGCACCACCTATGTGGCCGAATTCCACGTCTGCTACCTGCGCGAGTTGCATGAGGGCGACAGCGTTTATACGACGCTGCAGCTGCTTGATTACGATGAAAAGCGTTTTCACAGCTTCCAGCAGCTTTGGCACAGCGACGGCTGGCTCGCCGCCACAGGCGAAGGGCTGACATTACACGTGGACCAATCCGGCCCGCGCGTCGCCCCGATGCCCGAGGCCGTGCTGGCCAAACTTGACAAGATGCACCGCGCGCATGCCACCCTGCCCAAGCCCACGCAGGCCGGGCGCAGCATCGGCATCCGTCGCAAATCTACATAACATTACGGCCTTCGCGGCTTTCTCAATGAGGTTCTTATGCGCTTTGAATACAAGATCGTTCCCGCTCCTACCAAAAGCCTGAAGAACAAGGGCCTTAAATCTGCCGAAGACCGTTTTGCCTACACGCTCGAAGAGTGTCTGAACGAACTGGCCGCCGAGGGCTGGGAATACCAGCGCGCTGAGACGTTGCCGTCGCAGGAGCGGTCTGGCCTAACATCGACAACGACTGAATGGCGCAATGTGCTGGTGTTCCGCCGTTTGGCCACCGCCGCCACCCAGCAAGATGACACCGATCTTTTGCCCTCTCCTGCCGCATCCGCAACGCCCGCGCTGGCCGCCACGATTGAGGGCGATGACACGGCGCTTCAGGCCGATGCCCCCGCCTCCATCACACCGGATGAGGAAGAACCTGCGAAGGTGGAGCCCGCTAAAAAGGCGATGCCCCCGGCGTTTCTCACCCGCACCTCGGAAGGCGTAGCGCCGGAAGTGTCCTCGCCGGATCAAACCGACGAAGACGACGATAAATCAAAGCCCTAAGCGCGGGCTTTTATTCGTCGAGATCAAGCGCCAGCGCATGGATGCGCCCCATCAGATCCGGCCCCAAGGCATTGTGCACCGCACGGTGCCGCGCCAGCCGGTTCTGACCCTTAAAACGCTCTGAGCGGATGCGCACGTTAAAGTGGCTTTCGCCCCCTTCTTGAAACCCAGCATGACCGCGATGGCTTTCGCTGTCATCCACCACATCCAACTCTCGCGGCGCAAATTCGGCCTCCAGTCGGTCTGAAATCTCTTGAGTTGTCGACATGTTTTTTACCTCGGCCCCCTTCAATCCTGCGACGCAGGGTATATGGTGACCGGCCTGAGTCGGAAAGGTCTATCCACATGCCAAAAGCTGATCCCTTCGGATTCGACATGTCCGTGTCGTCCTCCAAAAAGAAAAACCCCCGCGGCCGTCGCGGCATGTCCGGGGCTTCGGAAACCTCGACCCGGATTTGCGACCACGAAGGCTGCGAGGAAGCGGGCAAATTCCGCGCGCCTAAAGCGCCTGACGTTCTGGATGACTATTTCTGGTTCTGCCAGCAGCACGTCCGCGAATATAACGCGAAGTGGAGCTTCTTTGACGGCACCACAGAAGCCGAGTTGAACGCGCAAATGTCCAAGGACAAGGTCTGGGAACGCGCCACCAAGCCGCTTGGCGATCCTGAGCAGCGCGCATGGGCGCGCCTTGGCATCGAAGACCCGCATCAGGTTTTGGGCAAGAACGCGACCCAGAACCCCGGCAAGGGCCAGCAAGCAGGCCGCCGCCTGCCCCCGACCGAGCGCCGAGCGATCGAGATTTTAGAAGCCAAGGACACTTGGACCAAGCCCGAGGTGCGTAAATCCTACAAAGCGCTGATCAAAGTGCTGCACCCTGACATGAACGGCGGCGACCGCAGCCAAGAAGAGCAGCTGCAGCTGGTCGTGTGGGCATGGGACCAGATCAAAGCCAGCCGCAACTTTAAAGACTGACCGTCACGCCAAGACCAGCGGGCGCTTGCGGATAATGCCAGTTGCCCCTTCCCCTTGCGGATAGGCACGATATGTTGCACCAGATACGCGCGCGGCCCGAACTGCGCGCCTAAGGAAAAGGATGACGAGCGATGGCTGACGGCGCACTGGAACAGAACATGAGACCCACCGAAGAGCTTTCGGTTCGCGACGTTTTCGGCATCGATTCCGATATGATCGTTAAGGGTTTCCCTGAACGTACCAACCGCGTGCCGGACATCGACAGCACCTATAAATTCGATCCTGACACCACATTGGCGATCCTTGCGGGTTTCACCCACAACCGCCGCGTCATGATCCAAGGCTACCACGGCACCGGCAAATCGACCCATATCGAACAGGTCGCCGCGTTGCTGAATTGGCCCACCGTGCGCGTCAACCTCGACAGCCACATCAGCCGGATCGACCTGATCGGCAAAGACGCGATCAAACTGCGCGACGGCAAGCAGGTTACCGAGTTCCACGAAGGTATCCTGCCTTGGGCGCTGCGCAACCCGACCGCGATTGTGTTCGATGAATACGATGCGGGCCGCGCGGATGTGATGTTCGTAATTCAGCGCGTGCTGGAGCATGACGGCAAGCTGACCCTGATGGATCAAAACGAGATCATCACCCCGCACCCCTATTTCCGCCTTTTTGCCACGGCCAACACCGTCGGTCTGGGCGATACCACGGGCCTGTACCACGGTACCCAGCAGATCAACCAAGCGCAGATGGACCGTTGGTCGCTTGTTGCCACGCTAAATTACCTCAGCATTGACGCCGAGACCGCGATCGTTTTGGCCAAAAACCCGCATTATAATACCGAGAAGGGCCGCAAGACCCTCAAGCAGATGGTCACCGTGGCCGACCTTACGCGCACCGCCTTTATGAATGGTGAACTCTCGACAGTGATGAGCCCGCGGACCGTCATCGCATGGGCCCAAAACGCAGAAATCTTCCGCAACGTAGGCTATGCCTTCCGCCTGTCCTTCCTCAACAAATGTGATGAGTTGGAGCGGCAGACCGTGGCAGAATTCTATCAGCGTCTGTTTGATGAGGAACTGCCCGAAAGCGCCGCCAGCCTCAGCTTGGGCTGATCGGCATAGACCACCGAACAAAGATAAAGGGGCGCTGATATCAGCGCCCCTTTATCGTTCCAGCTATTTGTCGTTCCGGCTGTCGCCCGTGCTTAGTTAACAGGCGTAGGCTCAGTCGCGACCGCGTTGGGGTCTTGTGGGGCAGCATTCTCAAGGGCTTGCTGCTCGGCTTCCATGTCCTGCGCGGTTTTGAAGGCTTCTGCGGCCTCAAGGTCGGTCTTGGTGGCCGAAGATACCAAACGCAGCGTGCCGCTTTCGTCGGTCATGGTTGACAGGCTGTCCATTTTCACAGCGACCCATTTCTCACCGATGCCGAGGAAGCCGCCGACACCGATCACAACACCTTCGACGGAGCCGTCGAGACTGACGATCAGGTCTTCCACATCGCCGATTTTTTCACCTGCGTCGGAATAGACGTTGCTGCCAATCAGATCGTCGGCAAGAATTGTGTTCTCGCTCTGCATGGTGATCTGACCTTCTACCGGCTTTGCAATCTCCTCTGCCGGAGCTTCGGCGGTTGCGTCAGCAGGGGCTGTGGTATCGGTCATCGGCTCAGTCGCCGGAGCCTCGGCCGTGTCTTCGGTCATCGGCTCTGTCGTAGCCGGTGCTTCGGCACTATCGGTGGCGGCATCCGTATCAGGTGCCTCTGCGGTGTCGGCCGCCATCTCGGCGTCAGCCTCAGGCGCTTCAGCCGTGTCTGCTTCCATTTCTGCATCGCCTTCGGGCGCTTCGGCGGTGTCGGTCTCGGCCTCTACCGCATCATCGCTCGCCGTGGCCTCGCCGCTCTGTGTTGCCTTATCGGTCTCAGGCGCTTCGGCGGTGGCTTCGTCTGTTGCGGGCTTTATGGCGTCCTGTGCGGTGGCGGCTAGAGGCGCGGCACCCAAAACAGCGATCATGGCCAGACGGCTCGCATGTTGCATGAAATTGGTCATTTCCTTACTCCTACTTGCTGAGACGCGTTGCTGCCAGGGTTCAGAGAGGCACCGGTGCGTCGACTGCTGGGGAAATGCCGATCTAAGGGTGGGGGTTCCCGCTTAACGGGTGGTATGGGCGGAAACTGGCGCAGCCCGTGTAGTGCCTCTGCCCCTTTGACCCTTCTGCGAAAACCTGCCAAACCTCATGTCAAAGCTGACAGAGGCATGGGCTCATGAAGAAATCCGACAACCCCGCTGACGCGTTCAAAAAGGCCCTCGCTGAGGCGACCAAGGTGATGGCCGATGACGCCGATCTGAACGTCAGCTACTCCGTTGATCCCTCAGGGCTTTCCGGTGATGCGATGCGCCTGCCGCAGGTCAGCCGACGGATGACCCGCGAGGAGGTTTTACTGGCCCGTGGCACCGCCGATGCGCTCGCGCTGAACCGCCGCTATCACGATGACGCAACCCATGCCCGTTATGCGCCACAAGGCGACATGGCGCGCGAGCTGTATGAGGCGATGGAAACCGCGCGTTGCGAGGCGATGGGCGCGCGCGACATGCCCGGTACGGCGGGCAATATCGACGTAAAGATTAAACATGACGCGCTGCGCAAGGGCTACGATCAGGCCAAACAGGCCAGTGACGTGCCGCTCTCGGTCGCGGCGGGCTATATGGTGCGCCATCTCGCTACTGGGCGTCCGCTGCCCGCCGGGGCCGAGAACGCGATGGAACTGTGGCGCGGCTTTATTGAGGATCAGGCGGGCGGCACGCTGGAGGGGCTCGACGGGAGCCTCGCCGATCAAGCCGATTTCGCACGACTGGCGCGCAAGATGATCTCTGACCTTGGCTATGGCGATCAGTTGGGCGACGACCCCGACCAACAAGATGATACCCAAGAGGATCAGGCCGAAGAGGGCGCCGAGGAGGAGCAAGACCCCGACAGCACCGGCCAAGACGATCAGGACGAGGAAGAGGCCGAAGGCACGCCCGAAAACAGCCAAGAGCAGCAGCAAGACGAAAGTCAGGCGCAGGTCTCGATGGATGATGAGGCCGATCAAGAGTTGGGCGACGAGGCCGATATGCCCGAAGGCGACGCGCCGATGGACCCGCCGCCCCCGCCGCCTGTCTCGGACGCTGACCCCGAATACCGCATCTATTTGGGCGAACATGATGAGGTGATCGGTGCCGAGGAACTGGCCGATCCGATTGAGTTGGAGCGCCTGCGCGCCTATCTCGATCAGCAGTTGGAGCCGTTGAAGGGTGCCGTGGGCCGGTTGGCCAATAAGCTGCAACGCCGCCTTCAGGCGCAGCAAAACCGCTCTTGGGAGTTTGACCTTGAAGAGGGCACGCTGGACGCGGGCCGTTTGGCGCGGGTCGTGGCCAACCCCACCACGCCGCTCAGCTTCAAAGTAGAGAAGGATACGGAGTTCCGCGACACCGTGGTGACGCTGCTGCTGGATAACTCCGGCTCCATGCGCGGCCGGCCCATCTCAATCGCCGCGATCTGCGCCGATGTTTTGGCGCGGACCTTGGAGCGGTGCAATGTGAAAGTCGAAATCCTCGGCTTCACCACCCGCGCGTGGAAGGGTGGTCAGGCGCGCGAGGCGTGGTTGAACGACGGACGCCCTGCGCAGCCCGGGCGGCTGAACGATCTGCGCCATATCATTTATAAATCAGCTGATGCGCCATGGCGGCGGACCCGCGACCACCTCGGTCTGATGATGAAAGAAGGGCTGCTGAAAGAGAACATCGACGGCGAAGCGCTGGAATGGGCGCATCGTCGCATGACCGCACGGCATGAGGCGCGCAAGATCCTGATGGTGATCTCGGACGGTGCCCCGGTGGATGACAGCACCCTGTCGGTGAACCCGGCGAACTATCTGGAGAAGCACCTGCGCGATGTGATCGCCATGGTCGAGAAACGCCGCGCCGTGGAGCTGTTGGCGATTGGCATCGGCCATGATGTGACGCGCTATTACGACCGCGCCGTGACCATCACGGATGTGGATCAGCTTGCCGGGGCGATGACCGAACAGCTTGCCGCGCTCTTTGACAGCGATCCGCGTAAACGTGCGCGTGCCATGGGCATGCGTCGCCGCGGTTGAGTCGTCGGACGGTATTTAAGAAAAGATGAAGGAGGGGCATTTGTTCCAGAGTTTCGAGGTCACCGCACGTCCGGAACAGGGGCCGCCGCGTTTGGCGGCGCTGCGCGAAGAATTGCTACGTGCGGGGCTGGACGGGTTTCTGGTGCCGCGCGCCGATGCGCATCAGGGGGAATATGTGGCCCCGCGCGATGACCGTTTGGCATGGCTGACGGGGTTTACCGGATCGGCAGGCTTTTGTGCGGCGCTGCGTGATGTGGCGGGGGTATTTATCGACGGGCGCTATCGCACGCAGGTGAAGGCGCAGGTGGCGGATGTTTTTACGCCTGTAGCATGGCCGGAGACCTCTCTTGCTGATTGGGTGAAGGACCAGTTGCCTGAGGGCGGTGTGATAGGTTTTGACCCATGGTTGCATACGCCGGGGCAAATGGATCTGTTGGTGGATGCACTGGCTGGCTCAGGAATTGAGCTGCGGCGCGTCGAGAACATGGTGGATCGGGTTTGGGAAAACCAACCTGCGCCACCGGTGGGCAAAGTGGCGGCACATCCAGAGCGTTTTGCCGGGGAGAGCCATGAGGCCAAGCGGCAGCGCTTGGCGGCGGATCTGCGCGCGGCCGGGCAGAAGGCCGCTCTGATCACTCTTCCGGATAGCCACAATTGGTTGCTGAATATTCGCGGGCAGGACATTCCGCGCAATCCGGTAGCGCATGGATTTGCCGTGCTGCACGACGATGCGCGCGTCGATCTGTTTATGGCGGCGGAAAAGCTGGTGGATGTGCTGGATCATCTGGGGCCTGAGGTGGTGCCGCATGATCCTGAGGCCCTGCCTAACTATCTGAGCGCTCTTGAGGGGCCGGTGCGACTTGATCGGCAGTCGGCCCCGGTATTGTTTGCGGATCTGCTGGGGGATCGCGCGCAGGCGGGGGAAGACCCTTGCGCCCTTCCAAAAGCTTGCAAGAACGAGGCCGAGATTGCCGGGGCCGCTGAGGCGCATCTGCGTGATGGGGCGGCAGTGGTCGAGTTGCTGGCCTGGCTTGATGCGCAAGAACCGGGGTCGATTACGGAAACGAAAGTCGTGCGCCGGTTGGAAGAGTTGCGCCGCCGTGACCCAGCATTGCGCGACATTAGTTTCGAGACGATTTCAGGCACTGGGCCAAACGGGGCGATCATCCATTACCGGGTGAACGAAGAGACCGACAGTGTGCTTGAGGACGGGCATCTGCTGGTGCTCGACAGTGGCGGTCAGTATCTTGATGGCACTACAGATATCACCCGCACCATCGCCATTGGCACACCCGATTCCGAGGCGCGCAGCGCCTTTACGCGGGTGTTGTCGGGGATGATCGCCATGAGCCGCTTGCGCTGGCCGCGCGGGCTGGCCGGGCGGGATATCGAGATGTTGGGCCGATTGCCGCTTTGGATGGCGGGGCAGGATTTCGATCATGGTCTGGGGCATGGCGTTGGTGCCTACCTGTCCGTGCATGAGGGGCCGCAGCGGTTGAGCCGCATGAGCCATGTGCCGCTTCAGCCCGGTATGATCCTCAGCAATGAGCCGGGATATTACCGCGAGGGGGCGTTCGGCATCCGCATTGAGAACCTTCTGGTGGTACAAGAGGCGCCCGCCCTGCCCGGCGGTGATGCGCATCGCAAGATGCTGGATTGGCGCACGCTGACGCTTGCACCCATTGATCGGCGCTTGATTGATGTAGAAGCGCTTAGCCCCGATGCCCGCGATTGGCTGAACGCCTATCACCGCGACGTTGCGGAAAAGATCGGGCCGCGGCTATCACCTGTTACAAAACTGTGGTTGGATGCTGCAACGGCGCCCCTATGAGCGTCCGATTTCAGTAAAACTAGGGGGGTACGGCATGTCCGACCATATCACAATTACTCCGGCCCAAGGTACTTGGGTTGTCCGCGCCGGCGGGGCCGTGCTGGGCGAGACCACTGGCGCGCTGGAACTGCGCGAGGGAGACTACGCACCGGTGATCTATTTTCCGCGCGGCGACATCGCGATGGCCTTCCTTGATGGCTCTGACAAGGCCAGCCATTGCCCCTATAAGGGCGATGCCAGCTACTATTCCGTGGTGACGAAGAGCCGCACATTGGAAGATGCTGTATGGTCCTATGAAGATCCGAAGGGCGATGTGGCTGCGATCAAAGGCTATCTTGCCTTCACGCCAATGGAAGAAATTGCCATTGAACGTATCTGATCTTGGATCAGGAGTGCTCCTCGGCCGCGGTGGCGGCCAGGGCGCGGTTATAGGCCTTCAGCGCATCAACGTGGAACAGCGCGCCCAGCAATTCGGGCGGCGCATCGGCGCTGAGGGTGACCACCGGGATAAAGTTGGAATGCGTCTGGTCAAACAGGGGCAAAGCGGCCTCTAGCGTGGCGCTGCCATCGATGTAGGTGCCCTTGTCGATCAAATCCCAACAGGCGTCTTCTGAGGCTGCGTCTTTATCATCAGGGCGGCGCATGATGCGGCCCACCATGAACATCGACAGCAGATAGGCCTGTGGCCCCGCCGCGAGATGTATGCCGCGCCGTTCCATCTGAGTGAGGAAGAAAGACCGGTCCACCAGCTTTGACGCCAATGCGGTGGACATGCTGACGGCAACCATGACGGCGAGGCCGGTCTGCCAATCCCCGGTCATTTCAAAGACGATGAGCGTGGTCGAGATTGGCGCACCGAGCACGGCGGCGGCCACGGCCCCCATGCCCGCAAGCGCGTAGAGCGAGGAAGAGCCGGAGATTTCGGGGAAGACACCGGTGGCGATGATCCCGAAGCCCAGCCCGGTTAGCGCGCCCAGCATAAGCGACGGCGAGAACACCCCGCCGCCCATGCGCCCGCCCAGCGTGATTGCCACGGCGGCGACTTTCAGCACGGCAAAGATGATTGCCTCATGCAGCACCAATTCGCCCACCAAGGCGCGGGAGGTCGTCTCATAGCCAACGCCGATGATATGTGGGAACCACAGGGCCATGATGCCAAGGATCGCCCCCGCCACCGCGGGACGCAGCCAGCGGGCAAGGCCCGTGCGGGCTTGGAGGTAGTTGCCAAAATCCTCGGCCCAGAAGATTGACCGCATCAGCACGACAGAGACCAAACCGCAGGTCAGGCCCAACAGCAGGAAGGCGGGCAGTTCGACGTAAAATTGCACGTCCCCAAGGCTGGGCAACACGAACTCGGTCAGCCCGCCAAATTCCAGCCGGTTGATCACTGTGCCCGCCGCCGAGGCGATGACGATGGGGGCAAAGGCGTGGACCGCGAAATGCCGCAGCACAACTTCGAGCGCGAAGAGCGCACCGGCGATGGGGGCGTTGAAACTGGCCGAAACCGCTGCCGCCACGGCGCAGCCCAAGAGATCACGCCCGGTGATCCCGTCCGCTTTGATCAGGCGGCTGACCTTGGTGGAGATCACGGCGGCCAAATGCACCACCGGCCCTTCGCGGCCGGATGACCCGCCCGTGGAAAGGGTGATGAGCGAGGCGAGCGCTGACGCCACGCCAGCGCGCGTTTCAACCCGGCCGTCGTGCATGGCGGCGCCGAGGATCACATCGCCGACGCTGCGCGCACGCCCGTCGCGGGTGAACCGGTGCAGAATTAACCCCACAGTAAGCCCGCCAAAAGTCGGGATCAGCACCACCCAATACCACGGCAATCCGGCTAGAAAGCTGTGCAGGAATTGCACATCATCGGTGCCATAAAGTGTAGCTTGTAACCAGTTGATCCCCTTACGGAAAAACAGCGCGGCGAAACCTGCGGCAATGCCGACCAGCAAGGCGATGAACCAAAACGTGATCTTGCCCGGACCCCGCGTGCGCAGCACTTGCCAGCCCAGTTTGCAGCCGCCAAGCGCCTGATCAAATTGTTGCGAGAAGAATGAGTTATCTTGCGGGGGCATGGGACTTTGACCAGTTGGACCCTTCCTGTCTAGGCCAAGCTGACCTTGGGTAAAACCGCCATTTAAGAAGTAGTTGCGCCCTGTTGCCCGTTCAGCAAAGACAGGGCCGCGGCGCGGGCGGCGTCGGTGATCGTATCGCCTGCCAACATGCGTGCGACTTCATCAACGCGTTCCTCGGCGACAAGGGGCGTGACTGTTGAGGTGGTCATGCCTTTGGTGACCGACTTGGCCACGCGCCAGTGATGCGCGCCAAGGGCCGCGACCTGCGGCGAGTGGGTCACGACAAGCACTTGACCCTCAGCCGCCAGCGCTTTTAGCCGGCGCCCTACGGCGTCAGCGGTGGCGCCCCCCACCCCACGGTCAATCTCGTCAAAGATCAGCGTGAGGCCGGATTGGCTCTGGGTCAGGCAGACCTTGAGCGCCAGAAGAAAACGGCTGAGTTCCCCGCCCGAGGCGATTTTGCCCAACGGGCCAGCAGGTGCGCCGGGGTTGGTCGCCACGGTGAAAGATACCGCATCGCGCCCTTCGGGACCGGAGGTGTCTTCTGTCAACTGCGTCTCGAAAACGGCGCGTTCCATCTTGAGCGGGGCAAGCTCTGCCGCCACGGCTTTGTCGAGCTTGACTGCCGCCTTGCGCCGCTTCTCGGTCAAAGCGCTGGCGCGTTCGTCATAAAGCGCCTGTGCATCGCGCACGGCCTTTTCCAACCCGGCCTGTGCCGCCTCGCCCGCGTCGAGCGCGTCGAGCTTGGCACGCAGCGTGTCAGCGAAACCGGCCAGCTCATCGGGCTGCACGTCATGTTTGCGCGCCAGCCCCCGGATTGCGAAAAGCCGCTCTTCGCAGGCCTCCAACTCATATGGATCGAACGACATGCCATCGATCGCATCAGCCACGCCGGACATCGCTTCGTCTAACTCCACCATCGCACGGTTGAGCGCCGCCAACGGCCCTTCCAACGCACCTTCGGCCTTGTCAGCCACACCGTCGAGCCAGCGCAGCGCATCGCCCATTGCGGTCTCTGCCCCGCCTTGGCCCATGAGTTCATAGGCGTTCACCACATCGCGGCGGATTTTCTCGGCGCCCTGCATCTGCCGGCGGCGGGTGTCGAGGGTGGCTTCCTCGCCTTCTTCTGGGGATAGTTTGTCCAGCTCCGCCACTGCATGGCGCAGGAACTCTTCCTCGGCGGCGATGGCGTCGCGTTCGGCGGCGGCAGCGGCGGCAGCCTTACGTGCGGCACCTAAAGCCAGCCAAGCCTCACGCACGCCCGCAATCGCGCGGTCGTTGTTCGCGTAATCATCAAGAATGGCGCGGTGGCCGCGGGGGTTCAGCAGGCCACGATCATCGTGCTGGCCGTGCAGTTCCACCAAAGTCTCAGATAGCCTTCGCAGCACCTCGCCCGAGCAGCGCCGGTCATTGACCCATGCGGTTTTGCGCCCGTCAGAAGTGTTGATGCGGCGCAGGATCAATTCGTCCCCGGCAGGCAGTCCCGCTTCTTCGAGCACCACATGAGCCGGATGCCCCGCTGGCAAATCGAACCATGCGGTCACCTCGCCCTGCGCGGCCCCTTGGCGCACCAGATCAGCGCGCCCGCGCCAGCCCAGAACAAACCCTAATGAGTCCAACAAGATAGACTTGCCCGCGCCGGTTTCACCGGTCAATACATTCAGCCCCGGCTGGAAGCCAAGCTCCAGCCGGTCGATGATCAGCATGTCCGAAATATCAAGTCCGCGCAGCATCTAGAACCGTTGGATGGGTTTGCCCCACCCCCCTTAAAGCCACTCGCCCTTGATGGTCTGGCGATAGGCTGACCCCAGCCAGTTATCTTTGTAAAACGCTGGCGCAAGGCCACGGCCTGTCAGCAGCTTGTAGCTGTCTTCGTACCATTCCGAGCCACGGTAGTTGTGGCCCAAAATTGCCCCCGCCGTCTGAGCTTCTTTGTCCAGACCAAGCGAAAGGTAAGATTCTACCAGACGGTGCAGCGCTTCGGCGGTGTGGGTCGTGGTTTGGAAGTCCTCCACCACAACGCGGAAGCGATTAATCGCAGCGGTATAATGATCGCGGCGCAAGTAGTAGCGGCCGATCTCCATCTCCTTGCCTGCCAAGTGGTCAAAGGCGAGGTCGAATTTCAGGATCGCAGAGCGGGCATATTCACTGTCGGGGTAGCCTTCGATCACAGCGCGCAGGGACTGCAGCGCTTGGAAGGTCAGACCCTGATCGCGGCCCACTTCGTCGATCTGGTCATAGTAGCTCAACGCCAGAAGATACTGCGCATAAGCGGCGTCATCTTCGGCGGGGTAGAAATCAATGAACCGCTGCGCCGCCGAGCGGCTATTGGGGTAGTCTTGATCTTTGTGATAGGCGAACGCCTGCATGATCAGCGCGCGTTTGGCCCATTCGGAATAGGGATACAGGCGCTCGATCTCGGCGAAATAGAACGCTGCCTCACCGGGGTTGTTGTTGGACAGCTCGTATTCGCCGCGCTCGAAGATCTGTTCGGCTGAATAGGTTTCAAGCGGGATTTCCTGCGGGTTGAAAAAACTCCCGTCCGAGCGTCCGTCGCCACCGCCGCAGGCCGCCAGTGTCGCGACCAGCAGCACTGCACTGATCGTCCGCTTGCGCGATCCTGCTACCGTCATGCCCGCACCCCTTGCATCGTCCAACCCATGGTCTTTGACCCTCTTGCGCATGTGACTAGCACAATATTCTGCGTTGCAAAACGCCCATTGCACCCCCACCCGCTGGCGGACACGCCATGGCGCTTCGCTGGGTCAGGCTTGTCACTTCGGCTTAGTGAATACAAGGCATTGGCGGGGCGTTCAATGGCAACTCGTCGCCGAAGGACATGCCGTCTGGCACCGGCTTGGGCTACCGTCGGGTCAGGCCACCTGTGGGATTTCGTTCCAAACCAGACCGAAGCCGGGGAGACGCGCCGCTTGCGCCGCATCGCAAGTGACAAGACGCACGGCATCCGGTGTCGCGAAAAGCGCGCGCAGCAGGGTATTGGTCAGCGAATGACCTGCGCGTTTGCCTTCGTAATGGCCAAAAAGCGGTGCACCAGCGAGCGCCAGATCACCAACTGCGTCGAGCATCTTGTGGCGCACAGGCTCATCCGCGTGACGCAGACCGCCGGGGCTAACAACCGCATCACCATCGAACACAACGGCGTTTTCGCCGGCCTCGCCTCCAAGCGCTAGACCATTTGCCTGCATCGCATCGACATCGGCCTGACGGCAGAACGTACGGCTGTCGCAAAGCTCACGCGCGAAGGCGCCATTGTTCATGGTCAGCGACTTATGCTGGTGACCGATGGCTGCATCGGCGAAATCGATCTCGAAATCGATCCGCAGCGTATCGGCAGGGGAAATCGTTGCTGTCGCATCGCCGTCTTGCACGGTTACGGTTTTCAGGACTTCAAAGGCCATCACAGGCGCGGCGAGCTGACGCAGCCCGCGCTGCATGATGCCCCGTACGAAGGGCACGGAAGAACCATCGAGGATCGGCACTTCTGGACCGTCGATTTCGATCAGCAGGTTATGAATGCCGCAGCCCGCAACGGCGGCCATCAGATGCTCTACGGTAGAGATCGACAGGCCTGTGCGGTTTTCCAGCTTGGTGCACAGCGGCGAACGGTTCACAGCATCCCAACGGGCCGGGATCATGCGGTCACCCACAGCCACATCGCTGCGCGAGAACCAGATACCATGATGGGCCGAAGCCGGACGCAAGGTGACAGTCGCAGGCAGGCCGGAGTGCAGGCCTGTGCCAGAAAAGCTTACTGCTGATTTAATTGTTGTCTGCACCGGATCATCCTCAAGCTTCGAACATCTTATTGTGTGTTGAACTCTGGATTAAGGCGCTGGTTCGTTTTGCTCAACTCAATCTTTGCAACGGTCTGAAACATGCCCGTAACATTTGGGCGCTAGCGTGCCACCCCAATTGTAATAGGCTGATCTACAACGAAAAAGGGCCGCCCTAAGGCGACCCTGTCGTTCACTATCGTGATCGGATTAATTGGCCTGACGGCGCAGGAACGCAGGAATTTCGATGCGCTCTTGATCGGGATCGTTGTTTTCTTGCGGCTGCGGCGCAGCTGCAGAAGCGCGAGTCTGCACCGGAGGCTGCTGACGCGCAGGGCGCGGCTGTGCTTCGCCTTCGGCGTGGCCGGTCATCCGGTTGATCAGAGAGTTGATGCCAAAGCGACCCTTGTCGCCCTGCTCACCCTGCTGCTGCTGGGCCTGACGGTGCTGCTCAGGGGCGGCCTTTTGGGCAGCGGCGCGCAGGCGGGCCAGTGCCTCGGGGGATGGCGTGCCGGGTGTCGGCGCGCGCGGTGCAACGAAGGCTTCAGGCTGGGCTTCGATCGTTTCTTCCTGACGCGGCTCGAATGCGGCGACTTCGGGCTGGTAGGCCGGTGCAGGCAGACCGTCATCATCTTCGAGAACGTTCTCTTCTTCGTAGCGGTCTTGCTCACGCTGTGTCGGCTGAAGGTCTTGGAACAGAGCGGCTTGCTCAACTTCCTGCTTCATTTCCGCAGCGACCGGAGCCGCGACAGGCGCTTGGGCGGCGGAAACCTGTGCAACATCGTCAACCGACACGTTCTGACGCAGCGGCTGGCTCATAGAGCGGCGCGGCACCGGCATTTCGGTGTTCACGTCGGTGGCGTCGATGCCGGTGGCGACAACGCTGACGCGCATCAGGCCACCAAGGCTTTCGTCCAGCGTGGAGCCGACGATGATGTTTGCTTCGGGGTCGACTTCTTCACGGATGCGGTTGGCGGCTTCGTCCAGTTCAAACAGTGTGAGGTCGTGGCCACCGGTGATGTTGATGAGAACACCCTTGGCGCCGCGCAGGCTGATTTCGTCGAGCAGAGGGTTGGCGATGGCCTTCTCGGCGGCTTGGATCGCGCGATCTTCGCCCTCGGCCTCGCCTGTGCCCATCATCGCCTTGCCCATTTCGTCCATCACGGCGCGAACGTCAGCAAAGTCGAGGTTGATCAGGCCCGGACGGACCATCAGGTCGGTCACGCCCTTCACACCTTGGTAGAGCACGTCATCGGCAAGCGAGAAGGCTTCGGTGAAGGTGGTCTTTTCGTTGGCGAGACGGAAGAGGTTCTGGTTGGGAATGATGATCAGCGTATCGACGACCTTTTGCAGCGTCTCAACGCCTTCTTCGGCCTGACGCATGCGCTTGGCGCCCTCAAACTGGAAAGGCTTGGTCACGACACCAACGGTCAGCACGCCCAGCTCACGCGCGGCTTGGGCGATGATCGGAGCCGCACCCGTACCGGTGCCGCCGCCCATACCGGCGGTGATGAAGCACATATGCGCGCCGGCAAGGTGATCGACGATCTGCTCAATGCTCTCTTCGGCAGCGGCAGCGCCAACGCTGGCACGAGCGCCCGCGCCCAGACCTTCGGTGACTTTGATGCCCAGCTGGACGCGGTTTTCGGCCTGTGCCTGCTGCAGCGCCTGAGCGTCAGTGTTGGCCACAACGAAATCAACGCCGTCCAGCTGCTTTTCGATCATGTTGTTGACCGCGTTGCCGCCTGCCCCGCCAACACCGAAGACGGTGATACGGGGTTTCAGATCATCTTGTCCTGGCATTGAAAGGTTGAGTGTCATGTGCTGTCCGCCTGTCCAGTTATCCGCGTTCTGCGGGAGTTTTTCGACCAAATTTACCCGACCCTATCGGGCTAGGGCCGGATCGTCACCTAAAAAACATCGTTTTGACGCTAAATATGGGCAAAATCTTGCCAGTTTCCGCCTTATCTCGGGTCAACCACCCGATATTGCGGTCACCAGTTGTCTCTGAACCATTTCACCGCGCGCTTGAGCGAGCGGGACGGGTAGCGGTCGGCGGGGATGTCGAAATCCCACCACTCGTCCTGTGGGTGTGCCGCAAAGAGCGCGAGGCCCACCGAACTGGCAAATCCCGGCCCCGTCGCAGCCTGCGGCAGCCCATGCACGCGCAGCGGACGGCCCAGACGGACCTGCTGGCCAAGGATCTTGCTGGCAAGCCCATCAAGCCCCGGTATCTGGCTGCCCGCCCCGGTAAGTACAATCTGTTGGCTCGGCAAATGGTCAAAACCGGCAGCATCCAGCCGAACGCGGACTTCTTCGAGGATCTCTTCAACGCGGGGGCGCATGATGCCGATCAATTCGGCCCGGCTGGCGGTGCGGCGGTCGTGCTCATAGTCGCCCGTCTCGCCGCCGATCTCGATCATGTCGCGGTCGTCCATGCCTGTCGCATGCACGCCGCCGTAGAAGGTCTTGATCCGCTCGGCATTGGCCATCGGCACTTGCAGGCCCATGGAGATGTCCGAGGTGACGTGATCGCCGCCCATACGCACGGTATCGGCATAGATCATGTGTTTCTTGATGAAGATCGACACGCCGGTGGTGCCACCGCCAAAGTCGATACAGGCCGCGCCGAGCTCTTGCTCATCCTCAACCAGCGCCGAGATACCCGAGGCGTAGGAGGATGACGCAATGCCTGCCAATTCAAGATCGCAGCGTTTGATACAATGCGCCAGATGCTGCACCGTATCAGCATCGACGGTGAGCATATGCATGTCCACCGAGAGGCTGTTGCCCAACTGGCCACGCGGATCGGCCAGACCGCTGCGGTGATCCAGCGCAAAGTTCACCGGTTGTGCGTGCAGCACCTCGCGGCCCTCGCCGTACTCAGGCACATCGCAATCCGCGAGGACGCGCGCCACGTCCTGTTCGGAAACCGACTGCCCCTCAAGTTCGACTTGCGCGTCCAAGCCGTAGCTGCGCGGCTCCCCGCCCGAGAAACAGGCGATGACGTGATCGACGCGGATACCGGCCATTTTCTGTGCGGCTTGAAGCGCGGTACGGATCGCACGCTCGGTCTCGCCCATGGCGCAGATCTCGCCAAACCGAACCCCACGCGAGCGGGTGGTCGCAGCCCCGATGACCCGGAAGCCCGACTGCCCGGCCAATGAGCCGATGTCGCCGTTCTCTCCGTCATGGGTAATGCCGTCAAAACGCAACACCAGACAGGCAATTTTGGAGCTGCCAACATCCAGAATGGCAACCACCCCACGTTGGATCGCCATTTTGCGCATGTGCCGCATCGAACGCTGACTGTCGTATAGGTCCATCATTTCGTTACTGTCCCGATTCCAATGGCCATCTTACTGGCCGGAAAGCTGCCTGATGTGCCACCATTCGCGGGTGGCATCTTCGTTCATTCTTACGGTCGGTCTTGCCGCCAACCTCATGTCCACACGCGCCACATCCCGCGTAAGGACTTCTTGTGCGCCTTCCAGCGCGATCACCCGTTCCAGCGCTTGCAGCGCGTTTTCTTCGGGCAACATGATCGTCTGATCGCGGTCCAGCACCACATCCCAACGGCGGCCACCCACACGGACCAAACCGCGCAGACGGTCGCCCAACACATTGGCCGCGGCGATCAGCTTGAGCGCTTCGGGCACCTCTTTGGCGGCCCCCGCCCCGGCGATCAAGGGCAGATCGGCATGGTCGCGGCGCGCGTCAATCCGTGCCACATGCGCGCCGGTATTGTCCACCAGCGCCAGCCCCGTCTCATCGCGCCAGACGGCCACGGGCACACGCGGCGTGACGTCGATTTGCAACACGCCACCGGGGCGGATACGCACGTTGGCCTGTTTGACCCCGTCGAGATCAGTGATTTTTTCGCGGATTAGCGGCAGATCAAGGTCAAAGGACGAAAGCGGGAACTCCAGCGGCACAGCCGTGCGAATTTCCGTCGACAGCATATCGCTGCCGCCATCGATGGCCATCAGCTTGACCATGAACTCGGGCCGCTCTTGGATGCTTGAGCGCACGTCGGCGATGGCCTGCACCACGGTGCCGCGCCGCTCTTCATCCGCCATATAGATCGTGCCCACCAGCAGGCTTAGCGTGAAGGGCAGCCCCACACGCAGAGCAAAGCGAAAGCCGGGCGTCAGCATCAGCCGCTGCATGCGCCACGACCACCGCGATGGGGCGGGATCGGCCTTGCCTGTTTCAGGGCGGCGGCGGATCAGCGATCGCATGATGCATCCTCCACCATCCAAGCGCATAGCTCAGGGAATGAAATGCCGCAGGCGGCGGCCTGTTCGGGCGAAAGCGAGGTGGCCGTCATGCCGGGCTGGGTGTTGGTCTCAAGCAGGATCAACCCCGCAGGCCCACGCGCTGCGTCCCAGCGGAAATCGGTACGGCTGACGCCCTTGCAGCCAAGCGCTTCATGGGCGCGGCGGGCATAGTCGAAACACAGATCGGTAATCTCTTGCGGCAGATCGGCGGGCACCACATGGCGCGAGCCGCCGGGCTTGTATTTCGCGTCGTAGTCGTACCAACC